>Ga0209360_1000376_pt1 | contig 37877 bp, 56 predicted proteins | sample SaaInlV_130m_DNA_3_FD_184651 | JGI IMG/M metagenome (GOLD analysis project Ga0209360, IMG submission 184651) | Marine microbial communities from expanding oxygen minimum zones in the Saanich Inlet - SI037_S3LV_130m_DNA (SPAdes) (version 2) | ecosystem: Environmental > Aquatic > Marine >... | reverse complement strand
CAACGATATCAGCGCCACTACCAAAATCTATAAACATTTTATCAGGCTTTTTGCCTGCTACTTCACACTCTGTATCAAGTATAGCTTTACATATAGCAACGTTTTTACCCAATGAATCACACTGGTTTCCAATGTATGCCGTTTGGCCGTACATCTTGCGCCCCTGCCTTCTCATTATTGCAAATCTATCACCACCCCTTGATGGGTCAACGCCAACAACTAAAGGGCCGCTACCTTTTTCTTCAAGCTTTCTAGCTCTTAAACAATGATCATCATTAATAAGTGTTTCGCCGCCGTTTGTGACCTGAAATGCTTCGGCTGCATTCATCGGGTATTCTTGCTTAAATGCTTTTGTTCCATCCTGCCCGTCAACAGTAAGCTCAAGAATCTTCAACCTTCTCCACTGAAGCTGGCCATCGCTTAGGCCGTATACATCTTTTAACTTTGCCTCTTCATCAGTAACACTAAAATCATCAGCAACCTCTCTGAAGTATTTTGGCGTTACATACCACGGAACAAATATGAATATAAAGTCAGATAAGCCCTTTTCAGCCAGCTTGCATTGCTGGTGAAAGTAATTGTTTAGGCCGTTTGCTGTTGATTCAAGTATGACCTCTGTTCCTGGTGCGCTTGGTACAGCCTGAAGTACACCCTTAGTCAACTGGCCTGCATTTTTCCAGAACGCCACCTCTGAACCATGAAAGCATTGAAGAGTTTGACCGCGCCCCACTTCAGCATTACCAGCTGTACCGATCTTATAGCCAGAATCAAGCAAAGAGAATTTCAACTCCCTTGCGTTTGACTTCTCTATGATGGGCTTAACAAATTCAGGCAGGTTGTCATAATAACGCTTAGTCATTTCAAACAGTGCGTTTGTTGACTCTCCGTCATGCGTCAATATGAAGGCTTTAACGCCTTTGTTGTGAGTAGTCTTCCATATAAAGCGCCCCTCAGTGTACGTTGATGCACCTTGCTGCCTCCCTTTTAAGATTATTGCTCTTATTCTGCCAGTCTTCCTATACTGCTCCTCAAGCGCATCATGAATTATTCTTTGAGCTGAGTTAAAAGAGAAGGGCTGTATACCATCAGCCTCTGTCCTTATTTTTAAACAGTTCCTAGCGTAGAAGTCGAAATCATCTTTCAGCCTTAGCCGCTTATCTTGTGCTGTCATTCTAAAGTATCAAGCCATTGCTCATGAGTGATAGTCGCCTCAACTTTTGATTTTTCGAGGAACGCTTGCACATCAACATGCTTGCCAATTATTTCAAGAGACTTTGCCGCACCTGCGTGCTCGAACTTATATTCTCCAATCTCGTTGCCCTCTTTATCAAGAACAGGCTCCTCCTGCATACATCTTTCATGCAGCTTTACAGCTTGAGTTAGGACGTATTCTGCATTGATATTAAGCGATTTGCTTCTATCTGCCTTTAACTTTGTTATTTTTTCCTGTACGTCAACATGTGTCAACAGACGTTGACCCTGACTTCTTGCTGTTTTTTTACTGTACCCAGACCTTTCTGCTGCTTGAGTTGCGTTGAGATCTACAATGTATTCGCGGCAAAACATTATCTGCTTTTCGTTTAGCTTACCCGCCATCATTACCCCCTAAGTCAACTAAATGCGCCCAAGATTCACTATCTTTAACTTCTTCAACTCTTACCTTGTTACCTTTAACCTCAAGCACTTTAAAAAATAAGTTTCTTCCGTCAGCCTTAACGCCAAACTGATCACCGTTTTTTTCCAAGTCATACGGTTCTCTTAACTCTAACCATCGATCTTTCATGCCTACCCTTTAAATTCTTTTAACTTAACAATAACAAAAAACTATCAACATGTTAAATTCTGATAGCTTTTGCCTATATGATGCACTCTTTTAGCCATGACTATCTATAAACCGGACACAATCTGACAGGCTTCAATGGGCATAGGCCAATACCCGTCTTAACTGGTATCCATTGACCCTGGCTGCATACCCAATAGCATTTGCTTGCATTGGCATTAAGTGGAGCAATTACTAATAAAATTAAAATTAGTTTTTTCATTTTTCATTGTCCTTGTTTGATATCATTACTTACAAACCCCCTCATACTTCCCACTATCAGGCGTAAACCATACAACTCCGCCAGATTTACCGTTATCTACAGCAATTCTTCCGCAGCTATTACACTCACATACTGAATTACAGCCTTCTATGTGCACAGCGTTTGAATCTTCAGCAGCTCTATCACTCATAAGCCAGCCAACATAATCACAAGGACTTGATACATCGCTTATTGTATTACCGCATTTGCAATTTAATTTACCCATTAAATCCGCCTGTCTGGTTCCATGGCGAATGGGCCTTCTGTAACTGGATAAGAATCCTGTCAGTTTCTTGGCACGAATTAACTACCCCTTTAGCAGTCTTTGAAATACTAACAATTTCTTTAACAGAAAAATTAGGCTTTACGATGAATTTATTCATGCAACAACCCTCAGATATGGAAACCATTTGCGCCAGTCTCTCAGTGCAAGTTTATGTATATTATTTTCAGCCTCTAGCATTTGAATTCTGCTTGGACTCCTATCCATAATGCAAACACCACTGCAAACCTGATCACTTGTAAATACAAGAGATTCACCATTAAAAAACTCAGCAATAAACATCATACGTCTATATGAGTATGATATATTCTGAATAAGCAACGGAACACCCGATGAATCACATAATAAACTCATGAATCACCCGCAAAATCATTAATGTCAGATATAACCACGTTAGGATCTATCTCATATTCATGATAAAAATCCACAGAGCCATCGTTAAGATTTGAGATTCTACAATGAGTGTATTCAGGATAATCAACATCGATGGCATTCAATATGCAGCCTCTGAATTTTGAGGACATAACCGGCTTTACATCTACAATACTTCCTTTTTTGAATTTGCTCATACCCTACCCTTAATTTATAAATCTTTGCCGGTTTTAATGTCTACGCTGTTGGAGTCACAATAATCAGGCCAACATTCAGGACAGTAATCTTCGTCATAATCAAAGACAGTTCCCCAACCATCATAATCAATAGCTTTTTCATCCTTCCCTATTTCGAGTTCTTTATGACACTCATCGCAAATAGCAGTAACTTTTATACTCATACCATACCTTTATTTAACTTAATTTCCCTTCAGATCACGTATAACCTGAACTAATTTTCCATCTACAACGAAAACAGGCTTTTTTGCATTCAACCATTGATGTATTTGATTTCGCTTAACATCAATAGCTCTGGCAAACTGGCTGTTATTTCCATCATGTTTACTTGATATGTGATCTGAAAGGCTTTTCATACATTTAGATCTATCTTGTTTTGCCATGTATATTCCCAGTAAATTAACGTATGTACGTATATTAAACTATATACGCAATACGTCAATATAAATATAAGCAATAATTCAATTAATCACTCAACTCATCGTAATTCATCAACCTACCCTCTCACATGTAAATTTTTTCTTGCCGCATCTGCACTACTTAGATTGTGCGATGTTATATATTCTGCATCTGCACCTGTTCTTGACATATAAACCTTTTCGTCACAAAACGGACATCGCTTTGAATGAGTATCTAGCACTGCAACATGCCCACATTGCGTATTTACTCGACCACTTGACCCGAACCACCATTCGCACTCGTTAATAGCCATAACTATTTCCTTTTTTGCCTTTGGTTTCTTCGATTACGGGCCACTCACCTCTTAAGTCCGTAAATTTGTTACGTGATAAATCACAACTAAGCTTTACATTTGAGCACTCGCCTGACCTGTTTTTGCCAATTATCAATTCAGCGAATCTTTCATAAGGGTTGTAATCGTCGCCTTGTGATGTATTCATTCTGTGAACGAATGCTATTATGTCTGCATCTTGCTCTAATGAACCTGAACTTCTTAGATCTGAGTTAATAGGTCTATTACCATGGCGCTCCATTACCTTTCTGCTCAACTGTGATAACGCTATGATTGGGCAATCCATTTCTTTAGCTAATCGCTTAATTGATTTTGATATTTTCGTGATGTCTGCCGTCTCGCCCTGACTGTTGTTAACTTCCATCAGCTGAATGTAATCAATAACTATCAGTGTTAAATGGCCATATTGACGCTTAACCCGTAAAGCCTTAGCCCTTACCTGCTCTGGTGTTAATCCTGGCCTGTCATCAATGGTCATCGGTATGCCTTTGAGCTTGTTCATGCCATCCTTGAACGCATCGAAACCACCTGTCCAAGATTGATCAAGCAATTTTGGTGACTTAATAGCATCCATCGCTACGCCGCCCGTATAAGCGATCTGACGACCAATAACTTCTTGTGAGGACATTTCCATATTAAACACTAGAACGTGGCCAGAACGCGCTCCTGTTTCGTCTGAGGGTATATTTAGAGCAATATTTGTTGCTATGTTCATTGATAGGGTTGATTTACCGCTTCCAGGTATGCCAGCCATGATAATCATATTTTGATCATGTAACCCTGCCGTAACCTTGTTGATATCAGTAAAGCCGGTATCCAATCCTGTAACAGTGGTTCCCATTTCATACTTTTTCTCGATATCAATACCGAGCATTTTCATTTGCTCTTGATATGTTTGATCAGCATCAACCTCAGAATCAAAATCTATTTCACTGAATATACCCATAGCATTGTTAACACGTTGCTCGCTAGTACCATCAGGCGCTGCAATTGCTTTTCTCATGAGCTGGGCAGTTTTTAATACTTCACGCTCTTTCGATTTGTCTTTAACGATCTTTGCGTATGAGACTACGTTGGTGTGACCCGGGCATTCACTAGCCAGCTCTACAAGGTAAGGCAATCCACCTACAGCATCTAGTAAGCTATTGTCGTTAAGCACATCGCTAACAGTTACAACATCAATAGGTTTCTTAGCGTCATCAAGAAAACACATGGCCTCGAATATTTCACGATGATTGGGCGAATAGAAATCTTCTGTACAAATAACCTCTCTCACATCTGGGAATTTATAAGCATCAAGGAACATTCCACCAAGTACACCTTGCTCACCCTGCTCCGACCATGGTGAATACGTTTCATCAAATTCATAGCTCATCGTAATTACCCTCAAGCACTTTAGTGAAGTTGACAGGGTTGATTAGCCAGTCAAAGTCAGCTTTAAATCTTCTATGTCCGTTTGTTGGCTGAACCCTTCCATCTAAGAATGGTTTATTAGGAATGTCAGAAAAGTAATTCTCATAAAATTCTATTGTTTGATGCCTTGGGTCATCATTCCAAAACTTTTTGATATTCTTCTTTCTATTGTCGTTGAGTTTTAACACTTGTTGATAGGTTGGTAGCTTCTCGTTGTACGTGTCTGCAATCTTTTGATACGGGACTGGATCAGCCTTTGTTTTTTTCTTATCTGTATTACTTATTTCATTCTTTTCTTTCTTACATTCTTTGTTTGTCGTTACTCTTCCGTTACTCTTCCGTTGCTCTTCCGTTACCCTTCCGTTACCTTCATCAACGTTTATGTCGTAAACACTTGAATCTATTAAGAAAGCTACCGTTCCTTTGTCCGTTACCCTCCGTCCCTTTTTGAACTCAACTAAGTTCCATTTCTGGAGCTGTTTTTTAGCAGTTCTGTACTGTTGTTCGGTCAATCCAACAGACCTAAAACTCACAAAACACTCGCCAACTTCAAGCATATTTAGATTGCATTTAGTCCTTCTTGAGCGCCTAGCAATGACGTTTAATAAATGATTAGCATTAGGATACTTATCAAGAAATAAGGCCTGATCACTTCTTATAGCCTTAACAAATGAGGTCATGTGACCCCCCATTCTTTGGCTTTCTCTTTTTACTCATGTATAATCACCTTGTTCCTGAGTGTTTGTTTGTAACCCGTAGATTTAGACGTCGCGGGTTTTTTTATGCCTGTTTTTTAAGTCTTCTTTCTCTAGCCTCTTCTGCCTTCTTAATCTTCATCAAGTGATCATTGATAATAGTGTTCTTGCTGTTACCCGTTCTTTTTTGTGAATCCAGCCATTCATTAAGCTCAGGATCTAAAATGCGAAGAGGGAAGTTTTTAACGCTCATAGTAATGTCTCCTTAATTTTCATTAATAGTAATATCAAATTAATATTTGTGCAAGCTTGACAGTATTAATAATTAATATTAATATGATATCAAATCAAACGTGCAAACAAACTTAAACAAGGGTAGGAATTATGAGTACAAATAAAACTGCAGGTAAAGCTGGGGATGTAAGAATAATTGATTTCATACATCCCGATAGCATTAACGTTCGCGTTTATGACGTTCTCGTTTTGACTTTAGTGACCGGAAAATATTCTAAGCCTGGCGAGCTTCAATGGCTTTCTCAAACTTCTGAACCGATATCTTGCAAGAAAGAAGCTGAAAAACTGGCCGCTAAGATGCAATCATTAACTTAAACAAGGGTAGGAATTATGAGCGACTTTGAATGCCCCAAATGCGGGGAAGGGTTTAGCATTAGTGATTTGCTTGGTGGAAAGAAGCTGATCGAGCACGGCGACACGAATCTAGCTTACATCGATATTGATGTTGCCAATGATCTTATGGATTCAAACGCGGCTTATAGCAAACTAAACAGGGATAATTCAAGCCTTATTCTTGAGCAGGTTAGAGACATTGAAATGCTAAAGGCTGAGATTGAAACTCAAGAATTTAAGATTAAAGCCTTAAGTAAAGCCAAGCACGGATCAGATTTTAAATTAGCAATGTTTATTAATACCGCTGCCTTCGTTATGTCTGGTTCAGTGCTAATAGCTTTAATTTTAGAAAAAATAACTTAACAGGGTGGGAATTATGAGTAACGTGCTTATCGGTAAAACTATTTTAGAAATTAAAGTTAACCACGATAAAACGGGGGTTCTTTTTGTAACAAATGAAGGCGATGTAATGGCCAAATGCGATGCGGATTGCTGCTCTTTCACGTGGATTGAGCACATGACATTACCTGCACTTGGTTATCCCGCCCTTGTTACAAGCGTAGAAGATTTGGATATGCCAGACCTTGGTGATATGCCTGATTGCGAGGTTATTGCTTATTATGGTTGCAAGATATCAACCAACAAGGGTGAGATTGTCATTGATTATAGAAATGATTCAAACGGCTATTACGGCGGGGATTTATCGTGGCCTGGCGATCATTTTTATGGTGGTGTATATGGCCAAAATGTGCCTAAAGAGAATTGGTCCCTTATAAATGACGACTTCTAATTATAAATAACTTAACAGGGTGGTAATTATGACAAATGAAAAGAAATCGTTAAAACTTCACAGGCTATGGCTTTTATTGCCTTTGATGTCTGTGTATGTTGCGTTTTATCTTGGGTATGAAGTTTTTTACGTGTCTAACAATGAAAAGTGGTGGTCGTTTCCTGTTTGGATATCTCTTTTTTGGTTTTTGGTGGTGTCTTTAATGATCGGAGTTAAAAAAGGGCTTGATGATGACAACAAAAAACAAAGTAAGCGTGGTAAGCGTTGAAGAAGAGACGATTATTAGTGTTTCTGAGTGTGATGCTGAAGAGCTAGCAATTGTTAATGTTTATGATTGTGTTGAAAATGAGAAGCTAGAAAAGGTCGATCCAAACAGTTTTAACTACAGGGATATTCCTGTTCTTGCTAATGCTTATAACGGGCTAGTTGATAAAGTTAATGAGCTAGTTGACCAGGTTAATCAGCTAAACAAAGAGGCCGAGTGATGGATAAGATATTTAAAGCAAAGCGTATTAATAATGGTGAGTGGGTGGAGTTTGAGTCAATAATTTACTGCAATGAAAAGTGCTACTTTTTTAAGTACGGTTCAGGTGATTTTGATTCGATACCTTTATTAAAAACAATGGAGATTGATGAAAAAACAATCTGTCAATACACAGGCATAAACGACAAATACGGAAATAAGATATTTGAGGGTGACGAGGTTAAAGGTTACGAGCATGAGCCAGATAGCCCCTATATTGTTCGTTATCATGCAGGAAAATATAGCTGTGGATTTGTAGCTGCTGACAACGAAGACTACAATCCATATATAAATATTTGGTATGACGGCTTGACACTAACAGTAAAAAACATTCACGATGATTAATTGTTGGAATAACGGGTAATCTTTGTTATATTGATTTTCATAGACGGGGTGGAAGTCGTCTTTAGAATTGAAAAATATATTTAACTGGTTGATAAGGTTTAAGTAATGCGAGTTTAATTGTGTGGGGTGGATCTTCCACAAAATCCAGTTAAATAGCCTCAAACAATTGGCTTGTGTTACTTAAGCCTTTTTTATTGTGTATTATTTGTGGAGTGGCTAGGAATGATGAAGGTAACAAGCCCCTTAATTGGGGCTTTTTTGTGTCTAAATATTATTAGAATTCAGATTTCTGATGAATCTACACGAACGAATCATTGCATCGTTGTAAACTTTTCGCTTTGACGTATCAGATATCGCGCCCCTGGTTTGGTTAGTCGCATCAAGTGCAACACGCATATTTTCAAGCTCATCAATAAATAGCTTTCTTAGTCGCCTGCTCTCTTCTTTTACGGCGTTTATTTCGTCGATCATGATTCTGCCTCTTCAGCGAACTTAAGCAGCTCATGAATAGGAAATTCAGTGGCATCTGAAAGAAGCTTCATTGTTTGAGGGTGAACGCTTTCCTGGTTCTTCATCTTAGAAATGCTCTGCTTCTTCTTTCCCATTCTAGCAGCTAATTCACCGTTACTTATTCCCTGTACAGCGCAAACAGTATCTATCATTCGTCTAATATTCATACTAACTCCCCATAATTTTTAGAAAGTATATTCCTTAAACGTTAGGTTTACAAATGTTCATATAAGTTTAAAAAGGTTTAAAAAGGTTGACTAAATATTAAATAGGGCCTAATATTCATCACATAGAAATTAACAACGGGTAGGCAAATGAGCAAATCAGAAAATCCCTTCAATTATGAATTTGAAGCTCAAGACGGCTTCTTTATTCAATATGACGCTAGCTGCATTGGCGTAAGTGTTGCCATTGGTCCAGATGATGTTAGAGCTGTTTATGTATCAGAATCACCTGAGCAGCAGCTTGAATTGGCTAAATCAGTGATGGAATGGTATGACGGCAAAATGTCACTAGTCATTGCTGCAGAGAAAGATTTCAGAAAAAACCACATGCATTAATTAACCGCCCTTCGGGGCTTAGGTGAAGACATGAGTACAGATATTCAGCATCAAGAAAGCAGCAACATCAGAACATTAAACCCTAATGCAATTACAGCAATGCCTGAATCGCCACTTTCAGGAATCATGATAAAAATGGCTGAATCTGGCAATTGTGAAATTGAAACAATTGAAAGGCTCGTAGCTATGAAGCGTGAAGAGGAAGATAGACAGGCAGTAAGGGCCGTAAACGCTGCGCTTTCAATGCTGCAAACTGATATGCCCGTTATCAGTAAAACGGGAACGGCGAGCTTTAAAACAAAGAACGGCGGCATTATGTCTTACAACTTTGATGTTCTTGCTGATATATGCGAAGCAATAAAGCCACTGCTTTTTAATTCTAGGCTTTCGTACACTTGGGATCAAAAACAAGTTGATGGAATGATAACGGTTAGATGTATGCTTAGGCACGCTCAAGGCGGAGAAATTTCATCTGTTATGAGTTCGGCCCCTGACACGTCTGGTCAAAAAAACGGGATTCAACAGATAGCATCAACAATATCTTATCTTCAAAGATATACTCTAAAGGCTGTTCTTGGCATCGCATCAATTGACGACGATGGCAAAACATCATCCGAACAGGCCGGTGAGGATAAGCTAAAAACCGACTTTGTCAGATGGATGGCCACGGCATTAATTAATATGCGATCAATGAAAACACCCGAGGATCTTGAAGGGTTTTATATTAAAGCCGTTAAATATTCATCACAATACAACACTAACTTCATCAAAGAGTTGGAAGCCGAATACACAAAAATCAAAGAAACCAAAGGATTGAAATAACATGACACTATCGGAAAAGAAAGATATTGACGCGATACCGGTTAGCACTGGAATTTCACAACTTAACTCATTTGAGCTAACTATCACTGAGCACGTAAAAGAGCTTAATTTTGTGCCTGATATGAGCACGGATGAGACTCGAAAGGCATCAAAGGAAGTGCTTAAGCGCGCTAAAAAGACGTATAACGCGGTCGATAAACTTAGACTATCACTGAAAAAGGAGGCTGAAAAGGAAGCCAAGAAAATTCATGAATACGGAAAGAAGGCGCTTGGCACACTTGATGCCGCCTTCTCCCCCCATAAAGACGCGCTTGACGCTTTTAAGGCTGAGGAGGCAGCAAGAGAGGAGGCAAGGTTAAAGCTTTTTAATGATGCGTGTGATTGGTTGAGGGATATGCGTGAAGAAGCTGCGGAACCCTTTACAAGCGCTGAAAGGATAAAGCAGATTATATCAGAAAAAATCCCTTTCGATATCGCCTCATTTAATAACAGTGAGGCGTTTGAATACGGCAAAATAAAAATGGACACCGATTCAAAGATTGATCGCCTTTTGTCTCTGGCTATTACGCGTGAAATTGAGGAAAAGGAGCGTGAAAAGCAGGCGGTTGCCATTGCTGAGGAGCGGGAAAAATTGCGACAAGAGCGCGAAAAGCTAGAAAGAGCGCAGCAAATTCAACGAGAAAAAGAGATAGCTGAACAGGCTGCAGCTGAAGCAAAGGCAAAAGCTGATAGAGAAGCAAAGGAAAAAGCCGAACAGGCTGCAATAGATGCTGAAAATGCAAGGATTGCAGAAGCAAAGGCAGCTGAAGAGCGCGAAAAACAGGCTGCTATAAACGAGCGTATGCGTATAGAGCGTGAACAGGAAGCGCAACGTGTTGAAGCTGAAAGAAAGGCGGCTAACGTCGAGCATCAACGCAGTATAAACGCTCTATCAGTCAATGAACTGCTAGAGTCTGGGCTTTCAGAAGATCAAGCAAAGAGCGTTATTAAAAAGCTTGTTAGAAAGCAGTTTACACACATAACAATTAATTATTAAGGGGTAGGAAATGAAAGGCGTTAACAAGGTAATAATCGTTGGCCGGTTGGGCCAAGATCCAGAAACACGGTCTTTCCCTGATGGTGGGGCGGTGACTAATATAAGCATTGCTACCAGTGAAGCTTGGAAGGATAAGCAAACAGGTCAACAGCAAGAGCGTACAGAATGGCATCGTGTCGTTTTTCGCAATCGATTAGCAGAGATAGCTGCGCAGTATTTACGCAAAGGCTCAAAAGTTTACGTTGAAGGGTCATTACGTACACGGAAATGGCAGAATCAACAAGGTCAAGATCAATACACTACTGAGATTATGGCCAATCAAATGCAGATGCTGGATAGTGCTAGTGAGGGTCAAGCGCCACAACAACAACCGGCACCGAGGCAAACATACCAGCATCCAGCACCACAGCAACAACCGGCTCCCGCTCATGGTGGCTTTGATGATCCTTCAGACGATATACCTTTTTAGGGGGATTTATGATTAAGCAAGGTGAAGATGAAAGCAGGACTAAATACTTACTAAGAGTTGCTGCTGAATATATTGCTAACAATCCCGAGCATTGTATTGATTACGATGAAACTACGTGTGATGGCTACTGCTTAAGTGATGAGCTTAAAGTTGCAGCTGATTCGCTGGAAAATTAACAGGCTTCGGCCCTTGGGGGAATGATGGAAGAAATAATCGGAGCGTATCAAAAAAACGGCTATTTCATTGGGATGGATGCATTCCAGGCTGATGAGATAGCCAAGTTTCCAACAGATAAACCGTTGTGTATTACGGTTAAAGAGTCCAGGAACGTTAACAATCACCGCCGATTCTTTGCTTTCATTAATACAGCTTTTGATATGCAAGAGCATTATTCAAGCAGGGAGCACTTGAGAAAAGTGCTTCTTATGAAAGCTGGGTTTTATGAAAGAATAGAATCTCATAAAGATGGAAAGTTTGCATTTATTCCGAGCTCGATGAAGTTTGAAAGGATGAGTGAAAAGAAGTTTAGAGATGTTTTTAAAGCCTGTATTAATGCTTTTCATGAGATGCTTAGCGAAATGAATATTTCTATAAGTGAAGATGAACTAATGAGAATTATGGATTTTGAATGAAAGTTATTGGTATAGATCCTGACTGCGATAAATCCGGCCTAGCATTTTATGAAAATGGCGTGCTTACAGGGTTAATGAATTTAAACGTTTCTGACTATGCAAAGATGTTGCCCGAGATTAAAAAGGACGGTTACGAAATAGCTATCGAAGATGCCAATATGATAAAAACCACTTACGGAAGAAATAGAGGCAAGCTAGGGCAAGGAACGATCGATAAAAATATCGGTAAAGTTATGCGGCAATGCTCTGTGATGATTGAGCTTGCTGAAAGTGCCGGTATTAAAGTTACACGATACACGCCGACAAAAGCAAACTGGGAAACAAGAAATAAATCAAAGTTAAGCAGGGCAAAGCTAAAGGCCACTACAGGCTATGGAGGCAAGAGCAACCCCGAAACTAGAAGCGCGGCCTATTTTGGCTACACTCATTGTAACAGGAGCAAATTAAAGTGAAAGCTATGAAGGGTCTACATATTTTTTTAGCTGTAGCAATTCCAGCAATGATGTTTGTTTATTGGGCTATCTGTATATTAGTTAAAAATGATAATGCTAGAACTATTCAAGAATTAAAAGAACTGGACGATACATTGAAAAATGACGCTGAGGACGGCGAACACTTTAGAACGATTGATCACTATTGCGAGAAAGCAGTAGACCCCGATCTTTCGTGCGTTGTGGGGGAGAAAATAAAGGTAAATTAAATAATAAAAAAGGGTAGGGTAAAATGTGGTTCGACGAGAATGTTATAGCTGTACTGGGTGCTTACATGTTTATTATCGGGTCGTTAATAATCGTTTTAGGAGACAAAAAACCAGATATTTGAACAGATGATTTAAAGTTGTTATCATAAAAATGATTATGTAGCGGGGGCGTTTACTGGGTAGGTAGCAATCCCCGCTCATAACAAGTCCAGGATTGCAAACTGGACTCTACGATTGACATTAAAATGGACGGTAATTATGCCAACCGATCACACAATTATAAGACGCTCGAATTCTTTAATCAATAATGCCTCCGTTTTATATCAAACGATAGAGGCGTTAGGATTTCCTGCGGCAATTGAAATGGCAGGAAATAAAATCATATCGATAACTCGAAAAAGTTATCGAGAATATAGGGTGTGTACGTATGTCTGAAAAATCAAAGATTAGTGAAACGCAGATATTTTCAGGTTCCTTAGCTGTGATATTTCTCGCCGCTTGGTACTTTGATGTGCCGGTGCCGGATTCAGTCGCAAGCCAGGGCGCAGAAGTTGTGACAATGATGCTTTTAGCCATAAACTCGATCGGATCCAGTTTTATTACGTGGGCGCTTAGACAGATTCAAAAAAAGAAGGTTGAAAATGCTAAATAAATTAATGGTTTATGCTGGAATTATCGGTTCTGTAATTTTATCGATCATCACGTTTGGCGCATCGAAAAAACGTGAAGGTAAAAAGGAGGCTGAAGCGGAGGCTGAAAAAGAGGAGCTGGAATTTAAAAGCGAAGTACAAGAAAATAAAATTAAATCACTAGAAGAAGAACAGGAGCTGCTTGAATATGCGAAAGATTATGAAAGTGAAGTACAAAAGCTTATCGATGCTGATGATCGTGATGGCATTATCAGGCTGCGGGAGCGTTACAAAAAAAGATAGATTCGCTGTCGAAGTTGGTACTGACAAAATGTGCTCATCTCTAAAAGTGTTGCGCGATGTTATTCCGAGCGAGGAATATGAAAAACTGCCCACTGTGGTTTTTGGTAAAATAGAAGTCCAGGATGCTGTGATTATAAAGGGGTGCAATCTTGATTGAATTTGCTGTAATAACTTGCATTTTTCTAATCGCATTTTGTATTAAAAGAATATTTAGAAAATCAGGAAGAGTTGCTAAAAAAAGGCTTATTTGGCTGAAGAGGAATGGTTAGCTATGGAAATGTATTCAAAATCATCTAAAAAAACACGTGTTGAAGAGGGGTTCAGAGGCAAGATGTATCAGTGTACTGCTGATAAGTTGACAATTGGCTATGGCCTCAACTTAGAATCAGGCATAACTGAAGAAGAAGCACGTGTAATACTTGAGATGAGGCTTGGAAAAATTGAGCGCTATCTTGCTAGAAAATATTCATTTTACAACAATATGAATGAAGCAAGACAGACCGTTATTGATGACATGGTTTATCAGCTAGGGCCTGAAGGATTCTCAAAATTCAAAAAAACAATTGATCTTCTTTATGCTGATAATTATATCGATGCATCAAAGGAGATGCTGGATAGTAAGTGGGCTAAAAGCGACTCGCCAAGCCGTGCAAGGCGAAACAGCGATGTGATAAGAACTGGTTTAGCTAGATAATGACTACATGCAATCACAAGGATATTAGGGCCAAAACAATCTGTAAAAAAACGGGCCTGGTAACTTCTTTTGTTTGCAAAAATAAAAACTGTAAGGCTGTGTTAAGTGCCGATTTCAAAGTTATCGGCACGTTAAAAAAGAACACTACTGAAGTGTGTAACTAAAAAGAGGGTAGGAAATGATAGGCAAAGAAAAAAGCGTTAAGATTGATTTGGATAAAGGGGAGTTTATTCTACCGAGTGGTCAGCGGATTAAACCGCCAACGCCTGACGTTGAGTTTTCTAAAATTAGAGTGTTTGATAAGAATATTGAATTAGCGTTTGAAAAAGCTGTTAAACAAACATATCAAGCTGTTTTTGGTATTCCAATTGAAAACGTAAACGAAGAGTTTAAAATTAAGCCTGCCAACGCTTAGCTATAGGGGAAATATGAATTTTGTAACAGAGTACTGGGAAAGAATATTAGGGTGCTCTGTTGCAATAAGAAGCTTTGAGCTAAGGAATATTAAGGAGCGTGCAAGGAAAGAGAGTTTTACAGGGATCTTGAAATCGATCTTGAAAAGCTTAAAAAAGATCTTTACAGGAAATAGTTATCCTCAATACTTCCTATAACCAGTTATAGGAAGTTCCATAATAAGAATAGTGAAAAATCTATTAGGAGTAAGTTGTGATTGATTTAAGCATTATTCGCCCAATAATATCCCTTCTCGAATTCTTAAACGTGCAAATGTCTCCGCTCGATGCTGGGATATTGATAACGATCATAATCTGGATGTCCTTTGTTGTTTTTGTGCTGAAAAGATTAAACAAGATGGAGCGCAGAATTGTTGTTCTTGATGATCCTGTTTCAGGTAGAATGAAAATGCACTCTGTTTACTTCAAAATTTTAACAAATGATGTAAAGAGCGCAAAAGATAAGGCAGACAAAGCTAATGATATATCAATAGATGTATCAGCTAAAATCGACACGATAATAGCTGTATCTAAAAAGAGGGGTTGATAAGAATATTGAATTAGCGTTTGAAAAAGCTGTTAAACAAACATATCAAGCTGTTTTTGGTATTCCGATTGAAAACGTAAATGAAGAGTTTAAGCCAAAACCAGCAGCTTAAGTTATCCACAAAAATATACATAGTACTTCCTATAACTCCATTTATAGGAAGTTAATGCACTGAAGAGATGAAAATGAGATCTAAACTTAAATCTATTGTTCAGCATGATAAAGAAATAATTTCAAATAGAATGAACCCCGATAAAAAGAAGGAACATAGCCCTAATGTTGAAAAATTAAATAATGGCATAGCTTGTCCTGCTGAAAATTGCGGTAATGAGATGACTGATTCTATACTGGGTGAAGTGATCGATGGAAATATACCCAGAAAATCAATTCACTGCAGCAAGTGCGGCCATAAAAATTTCAGGTTTATTTGATGCTAGAGACACTTTTTAGCGCTGTTGCACATTTCGACACGTTCACACCATATCAAAAAATATCTGTAATATTCGGTTTTGTGTTGCTTTAATAACGGTTGCAGGCGGAACTGCAGGGATGGCATACAAGCTTTATAAAATTCAGGCAGATAAGAGAGCTGAGAAGAATGTATTCAGTGATAGATTATCAACGGCAGAAAAAGATATCATAGCAATCAATAAGATCATTGAAATACACGGCGAACACTTCGACGTTAACGACAAGAATATTGATAGAGCATGTGAAACGGCAAGCGATGCAAATAAACACGCAATGACTGCCGCTAGATTTTCAATTAAAAATAAAAGTTAACAAACCATTATCCACCCACATATCCTGTTGGAATTTGGTATTCGGTTTCAAAAGTGGCTATATATTGACCGACGTTAGCCGAATCAGTGGCTCTTGCTACAGCTCCGTATCCGTATACACTCTTAGCTGATATGGAACTAAATTCCATGTCAGAGGATGAAATTTCATTAAGCAGGGTTACTGTAGGAGTTCCATACATCGGCTCACTAAATGAGTTGTTGCTGGCGTAAAATCTCCCAGCCTCGACCGGTGCTAGTATTTGGCTCCTGTCAACTCTATAAAGTTTTTCAAATATACTTATCTCTTTATCGTAACTACTATTTGATTGAGACGGGGCGTTAAGTCCCTCAAAGACGGAAATCTCAAACAAATCAAGCTCGGCATCGGGATAAAATATTGACGGAACAAAGGTTAATTGCATGAACGACCCAGCCTCAAATGTCTTTGAATCAATGTCAGGTAATCGACCATATATAATAAATTCCTGTATTGCACTTGATCCAGTTTGCAAGGTGAGCCCCGGAAAAGTTGTAGATGTATTCGGAGAACCATTTTTACCAAAATTTTGAAATAATCGCACAAACCACCCGTTGTGACCTGATATGTGCCTGACCTTTACTCTAGCCGTACAGAACCCGCTAAGTCTCGACAATGGAACCCTGCACCCAAGATCTATTCCGCTTGTACCGTTGCGTATCCATGAGCGTCTGATTGTCCCTAGTGACGGATCGTGAACGTGCTCCTTTCCTGTGTCGTCTGGATCGTCTGTTATTCTTCCAAGATCTATCCATGATACAAAACTTGGGTCGGCAGTCACTGTGAATGTTATTGTATCCGTTGTTATTGCTGTGATCTGATACGTTGTTTCGATATGCGTATCGGACCCGCCATTGCTGTATTTTGCAGCATCCCACCAAAAGTAATCATCTACAACAAGAGTATGATTGCCTATATTCAGTGTGACGGTAGATGCATTGAATGACGTTGCACTTAATACAGTTGTATTGAATTGTGCAGGCGGGGCTATAACGGAGTCTAGTGTGTAGTTTATATGATAATCAGACCGTGACACCTTCCTTTCATCGCCGCTATTAACTGTTTTTACTATTGTTGATGATCCCTGGTTTCCGTATATCTGCGTATACCAAGCATCTGCATGATAAACTTTTAAACCGCCAGTTCCGTCGTATGAGTCTGGATCACCAAATATTGGCAAGAGTCCGTTAAATGTATCTGTTTCTCTTGCGTCTGATCTTCTCCACGTGTGCCAGTATGAATTAATATCTTCACACTCTGCCTCCACTCCTATATTAACTCTGTTTGGATCTGATCCAGGGGTTATAGAAAGCGCAAAAATTCCACCAATTTCAAAATCAATTATTGTTATTTCTGATACTGGACTGCTTGAGCTTAATATATTTGTAGACGGATCACTTAATTGAGTGAATCCACTTTCTACGCTAGATATTCCGCGCAATGATACGCCGTCATTCCAGTTTAAGTTTGTAACTCCGAAAAAACCGGCACCATTAACAATGGGGGCTCTGCTAGAGCTTGCAAAATCTATCGCTTTTTGTATTTTTGATGTCTGATCAGATCCGCCCGCAATTGCCCCAAAACTGAAGAAATCAAAACTTTTATTAAATATCGCTTTTACTTGAAGTCCGTTATCTAAATCAAAGTAACTACCACCGTCAGTAGTGCCTGTACCACCTTCTACAACTACGCCAGTATTACCGCCTTTTCCTGATCCTTCGTAGTATTCAAACCACTCTACCTCTTGACCTATTTCAAGCTCTAGGGTTTTCATGTTTGCTATGTTTTTGACTGGTAGCAATGATGCTTTTTCTAGATCAATTATCTCTTGCTCTATCTCGTCTATCTCTAGCTGTAAAGCCGCATCTCTTTCATCAAGAAGCCCTTTGTTAACAATGCCCTTATCAGTCGAAGGAGGGTTTTTAACTTCAGGAAGATTATTTAATGTAACTTTGTTTGCTGAATTAAATTCAATGGCTGGATCAAGCGCGGGATCAGCGAAAGCCTGGAAGCCGTTTGGCGTTTCAATCTTGCCAGTTTTGGCTACGACATCCACTTCCATGTAAGTTTCAGCGCCGCCTATTTTATTCCCTAAATCAACTAATGTTGCATAGCGATTATCACCCATTTCAACGTTTAAAACGTCAGTAGCTAGCGCATCTGCATTATCTACTGTTTGCGTTCTAAAAGGCCTGTTTACTGTTGTCCCTTCTTCGGCATTAATCGTTATTGTCTTGTCTTCTAAATCAAGATCAATGTATGTTTCATCATCGCCAGCATGCGTAATCGTTGGATCAGCTTGTGGCACTTGTATTGGTTCTGGCCAATGAGTTGCATTCCACATGTCTCTAATTTGCATAGAGAATTTTTGAGCTACATAAAGATTACTCTTAACGCCATTTATCCACGGCTCACCATCAAGGCCTAGGTCAATTCCGCCTGCACTATCAACAGGCCTAGTTAATTCAGGGTCTAAATATATTGTAATCGGGCTATTTTCCGGCTCTTGATCACCGAACGCACCAAAATACACCTTACCCTGATTGGGCAACTGGCCGCCTGCTATCTCCTGAACGTTTATTCTGTATGACATTTTTTATCTCTAAGAGTTAGGGTTTGGCTGAACCATGATATATACAGGGATTTGAGTTGCCTGGCCGGAGTCTGAATTATTCCTGTAAGTGAAACTGTTACTTGTGTTTGATATTATAAATACTCTAGTACCTGTCCCGTCTTCGATGTTTATAATTGGGTAAACAGTAGAGCCTTCGTTGTGAGTGACAACGTATGTTGCACCTAAGAATTGAGTACCTTCAACCGTCCAGCCAGCGGGAGACAGGCCCTCAATTGTCGCATCTTCGTTGACTTTAAAAGAATAAACTTTTTGATTTAGTATCTGTAAGGCGTTAGCATCGGCCTTTCCATTAGCTGTAGCCGCATCTGTTACAGCATCGTCTGCCGTGCCCTGAGCATTTTCGGCTGCAGATACAGCTGTATCGGCTGTACTTTGTGCTGCTGCTGCATCTACTACAGCGCCGTCTGCTGTGCCTTGTGCATCATCTGCAGCGCTTTGAGCATCTGCTGCAGCTTCTGTGTTAGCACTTACAATAGGCGTTAATCTTTCATCAACTTCAATTATTGCCTGCTCATTGATAAACTTTTTATTTGATTCGCTTGTTACTTTCCAGCGATTACCTGCAGCATCAAAGAAGTCGTCCCACGTTCCCGTTTCCGGCGTTCCTGACTCATCAAGAACTTTATAAGCATAATAACCAAATACAGGGCCATCTAACCACCACTCTTCACGTGACTGGATATAGATTAATGATTCTTCAGTCATATCCTTTGTTTTTGCTGTAGGCCAGTCTATCCAAGTTTCATCAACCATCATTGACGACCCGTCATCAGGCACAACTTCGATTGCATCGCTTTCTATTTTTTGGTATTCATAAACGAGGCCGCCAGCTGGTGACTCTACATAAATTGAGTAAGCGTATTCAGCACATTTAGGCGTTACTCTTGGCTGATTTTTATTGCGCGCATAGCCATCGTTGTCTACATAAAATGGGTTTGAAACTGGCTCACCAGATGCAACATCAAACAAAGAAAGTTTGTTGCCATCTATTTTTGGATTAGTAAAAGGCTTGCCAATATACACCCATGATCCGGCGTATGCTTCGTAGTGTGCTGGTGGTCTAATATCCATCTTGTTCGCTCGCTAAATAATTTATTAACCCTATATTTGAAAGCTTTAACAAATCGCTTTCAGATAGAGTATCAGACCATCGCCTGAATTTTGCGGATGATTCAACTTTCTTTTCAATCTGTGCAAGTTTCCTCGATATTTCGGAGCCTTCTGCAACGCCTTCCCTTACCGACTCTCTTATCATTGCTTGAAAGTCAGTATCAGACATCATGTTCGCAGCCGCTGCAGCCCTTGGCGATTTCCTAGAAAATGCATCAGCCGCATTTTTTGCCGCCTCACCCGCTGCAAAACTTCCAGTGGCCTTTGTTGCTGCTGCACCAAGAGCATTACCTGCAAGCTTATTGATAAGACCGCTATCGTCATCAAAAAGTTTTATAGCGCCTGTTTTTATGGTGTTATTGCTTGTTTTTTGTATCTGCTTAGATATTTTATACAGGTCATTTAACATCTGTGCTGCAGGTTCTGGTAATTCTCTCAATAGTGCATTTTTTGCTGTCGGACTTCTGTATAATTTATCTAGATTTTTAAATGTTTGGTTTGCTGAGTATCCAGACTGACCAGCGCCACTACCTCTGAACAATGATCCAAGCGCACTTATCGCGGCCTCTTGCCTGAATTGCTCTGGTATTTTTTTCATCGTTTCTGTGAACTTAGCAACTTCTGCTTTAGTTGCTAAGCCTTTTGTTTTTGACTCAACAACAGACATCAGGTTATTAGTGAGCCCGTTACCTAGAATATCCTTTAAATTCTCCTGTATTCCTTTCCTCTTTATTGTTAACTGATCTGCGGCGCTCATTTCAGACTCCAAGCCATTGTTGCGCATAAACTTGCTCTGATCCTCTTTCATGGCTGCATAAAGATTTTTAAGTTTTCCGGCTTCTGCGCCTTTGAACTCCTCAATTTGGTCCATCTTTTTCCCTACTTGAGACCCTACGCGCTGCCTTTCATTTGAAAAAAGCCCGTATGTTGGCAGTGCTCCATCCTCCTTTGTTGAAAGCCTGCCATATATTGGCTTTATGTATGCCGGTAAGTCTTTAGGGTTACCGCCTACATCATCAAGCTCCCTTGATATTAAATTAATTGTATTAGAGGGCTCGAATCTCTCTCTTTTTAAAGCTGGGTTTGTTTCAGATATTCCGTTATAGATAGCGGTTTCGGCTTCATACAAATCATTTATATTGTCTTTGCTTTGCGTTAAGAATCTATCTGACAATAGCGCCCTATCATTAGTACCTCCAAGCTCTTCAATAATGCTATCAGCTCGCTTTGATACCTGCTCTATTGTATCATTGTAAGGAATTCTTAACTGTGCTCCTGGTACTGATCTAAGGCCACCTGCAACTTCCATAAATTGAGGGTTTCTTGATGTCAGTTCTGCAGGTATTTCACCAACAATTCCAAGCCTATCAAATGCATCGTACAATTCTGGATCAGCATTGACTAACGCTGCTAAATCTTCCTCGCTTGCCTTTGTTAGCGTTTCTGCAACTTTTTCACCAGCTTCCTGCGTGTACTCTCTTGGCTGTGCGTTGTCAGTCCTAAGCTCATCAACTTGGCCCTGCAGCTTTGCGGCCTCGACATCTCTTAGTTTTGCTTGCTGCTCTGGTGCCTTAGACAGAGCTTTACCGCCAAACCATCCAAGAGCTTCAAGCATGGCTGTAGGAATTGTATGAGCTGCTGCTGCAGCCGCTGGGCTCCCTGTTTTCTCAAGAACAAATTCACCTAATCCCTGCTCAGCTCCTGATATTGCATCAGTAACAGGTGCAAGCGCATCACCAACATTCTGCATGTATTCCTTACCAGCTCTTGAGCTTGGCTGCACTGTCAATGTATCCCTTACGCTTTCAACAATGTCCGCTCCTTGACCCTCTTCGCCAGGAAATGCAGAGCCAATAACGCCAGCAATGCCAGCGATTGGCTCGGCTATCATACCGCTACCAATGGCTGCACCAACTTCAAGAGCGCCGCCCACTTTTTCCCCTGCCGTAAGATCTTTAGGCATTGAATTATAGAGCTCCATAGCCCTTAATCCGGTCTCTATATCGCCTTCTTCCTTGGCCTGCCTCGCCACTTCTAAAAGTTGAACCCTATTCACTTTAGGAGCCCCCTGATCCAGGCCTGTACCGCCTTGATTCTCTTCTGCTAGCAGATGGATTTGATCGATTGCTTTGATTGTCGCTTTGCACGCCTTCCGATTCAGCCGCTTTTATTTGCCGCTCCAATTCACTAAGCTTATCTTTTGCCGTGACTGCCGTTTTATTTTCCGCAGTTCCAGCAACTTCATCAAATTCAAATTTAGATGGTAGCCTTTGCATTAACTTTGATACAAATCCTTTGTTTAGGGTGTCGCCATAGGTGTTTAGATAGCTGTCAGTTACACCAGTTGATGAATCTATTGCTGAATTTGCAAGCTCCTGTGCTGTTCTTACAAACCCCTTCATTGATGGTATTGATACGCTTTGACCTGTTGCAAGCTTGTTGTATACATTTCTTACCGCTTCTGGAACTCCGCTCGTCTTTTCTGCGCTAGCATATTCGCCTTGCATTACCGTTGAACCAGGGTCTAATGTTTTCATGAATTTGTAAACAAGGGCCATCGCAGCTTGGCCTGATGCCTTTGTATTCTTTTCAGCTAAAGATGTAAGCCTATCCAAATCCTGAGCTGATGACCTTACCTTTTGAGAGTCAGAAATCATTTTTGTAACATCGCTGTTTATATCTCGACGCGTTTTAGGATCAGTTTCAACTTGAGGTGAATTTATTTTATTTAATATTTGTTCGCTTGCTGAAAACTGACCTGTTGATGGGTTGAATGCATAACCTGACATATCGCCAGTGCCTTGCTTCATTTTTGGTGCTTCAGGTATCAAGTTGCTAAATCCTGCACGCTTAAAACTGTCAAAAATAGCGGGGTTTAAATCCTTTGCCGGTATTTGCTGGAGTCTATCAAAGTCCTGCTTATCAATGATTCCAGACTGATACCCTTGTTGTAAATAAGCTGCCTTTTCTTCAGGGTTTTCAATGCGTGTTGCTTGGCTTAGATAGAGCGCTTCTTGCTCGTCTTGCTGTTTTTTATCTGCTGCCTGTTGGCTTTTTGCAGCCGCATTTGCCTCAGCCTCTTGCTGTCGATTTCTAGCCGCAATCTGCTGTATACCCTGCCCCATAGAGCTTGCAGCAGCGTCTAATTCTGGGCTATCACCGGCGTTTAGTATTTTATTCATTACCTGCGGATTAATAAAATTCATCTGTTAACCCGCCTTTTGTGTTTCAAGTATGTTAACAGTCTCATCTGTACTGTAATCGACCCCGATATAATCGCCGATGTCGTGAATAAGATGAGGCTTAGTTTTTTGTAGCTCTTGCGCAATATGCCCAATTGAATCCCCGTGTAAGCCAAGTTTGTTAGCTTTATCGTTCCAAGTCCAAGAGTAAACATTAAGGCCTTTATGTTCACCAATCTTTTTAATATTCGTCTTTAATCGCTTATCTGAAAAGCCGCCTATGTAATCTCCTACAATTTTTCCTGCACGGCCAGCGCCAGATGTTAATGCATCAGCAGAGCCCATTGTTCCAGCTCCTTGAGCCTGCACATATTGGCCTAGAAGGTCTATATCTGATTGTGTGCCACGGTTAATAATATCAGCAAGCGATAATCCGCCGCGCTCTGACATGCTGGAAGTTTGAAGCCCTTGATTCGCGTAAAGGTCTGCAAGTTGACCGCCGCCCATGCCAGCCGCACCCGCTTTTTGCTGGAATATGTTAGATAGATTCTGATTGGCCATCGATCCGCGATTAACAAGATCGCCCGTTCTTGCTCGCTCTTCAGCTTCCATGCCCATTAACGTATCGAGGTATAAATTGTTGTTAACATTTGCAGCATGGCCAGAACGCCGAACGCCAGCATCAGCTAGCTGTCTTCCTGTGTTTGTTTGAGCGTTACCGAGTAGCTGGCTAAACATATCACTACCGGCAATCCTATTCATATTTGCAGCTCTACCCTCTGCTGTTGATCCTGCTGAATAGTCGCCCAAATAGCTCATTAAATCAGCTTCCGGCTGATACATGCCGCCAGCTTGATCAAGGAATCCTTGTTGAGCGCCTAGACCTCCTTCAAGTTCACCCCTTGCACCTTGAAAACCTCCCATTAGTTGCTGCATTGCTTGATCGTAAGACCCGCCAACTGTATCAAGTTGTTTTTGTGTGCCTTGTTGCGCTCTTATCTGGCCTTCTTGAATTCCGGCTTTCATGTCTGCCGCTGCCTTCTTTGCAGCATCTGCAGCAGTAAAGCCTAAAAACTCTGATAAACCATGACGCTCGGCAATAGATGACGCGTCACCAGATGAAAACTTTCCAGGGTCGAATGCATCAGTCCAGGATATGTCATCACCGAAACTGTCGAAGCCTTCAAGGTCATGCTCGCCTTGGCTAAATTCTCTTTGCCCTGGTGCCCCAGTTGAGGCCGTATCTGTAAAAAAGCCCATCTCATACCCTTAAGTTATTGGCGTTGTGTCGTCAGACTCTTTTACCCATCGACCATTTTTATAAATCGCTTTCCCTTGATTTGTGACTTGGACTGTCATGTCTTTACGGGGAAACGGTATAGCTTCATTCAATAGCGTAAGACTATCAAAACGCTTAGGAACAACAATTAAAGCTATCGTACTATCAATAATACCTTGCAAAACGCTAAGAAACAAACGTGATGTCGGGGTCAGTATTCCACGATCAGTAAGCCTTGTTCCCCCGTCAGGAATTCTAGCGCGTGAACTCATGATATTGTCCCGTCATAAGATAGAGCGCTTATGTTAATTGGGGAGTCAACTTGGCCAGTAATATATATGCCAATATGCCCATCGTGCTTTATCACTGGGCTTCCCCACCTTACACCGCGATTATAATCGCCTTTAACGCCTAGACTTTTATATGATGCTGAAGGGCTAAATATACGGCCACCTTTTGACAGTAGGCGGCCTATCTGGTTTTCTGACTCTGAATTACCCATTGTTGCACGGCAGTACAAAAACTTGATATCAATCGTCGTATTCGGTGGGGCAGTCATATAAGTTTTCACGCCATACTCTATGTGGTCTCCGTAATCCCTTCCTGTATCTTTTAGATACCCTATTTGCGGGCCTTTCGAATCCCCTGTAAAAACGAATCCATAAGCCTTTTGCAGATGACTGATATTCCATGTATCTACATTTAAGCCGCTTGAACCAGTTTGCCAAAATCCCCAGCCCCCATAATAAACAATTGTATGTCGTGGAAAATAAAAGATAAGTACTTTTGTACCGTCGATATCTGCTGATTGAGCGCGCGTGTTACTCACTTCTCTTAATGAATACTCACGGTTTATTAGCTCATCGATACTATCATCTGATATGCGCTGTGGTTGCTCTGCCATAGCGTAAAAGCTGAAGCTGCCGCCCGCGCTCATGCCCACCCATGCATAAGTTTCACCGTAATCGGTAAGGCCACCCGCATAGCCAACGTTTGATTCAGTGCCTTGATATGTCAAATAAACGTTTGCTGTAGGTTCATAGTTTAGCCGCTGGGTTGATGCAGATCCGAGTACGCATATAGATGACTTTAGTGTAAATACAGCTTTGTTTGGATCTGGGAACTTTTCAGCATCCGCCCAGCTTGATGGATCTATTGAGCCAGGGTCTCCAAGTTTTGACCAGAAAAAAGGGGAGCCGTCAGTAGGTACAAATATAAACTTTTCGTCATCGTATGCGACCGAGCTTGACCTAAGGTAATTTGGATCTGTTATCAGGTTTATGCCGTTAACTTGATCGTAAACCCATGCACGACCGCCAACTTCCATGATTAACAGCTTTGTAAATCCTCCCAACAATATTAATTTAGATGATCCAGTGATTTCACCGATGTCCTCTAATACAACCTCATTACCTTTAAGATTTTTAAATGATGAAATGTCATTTATTCTTATTCTGCAGAAACGCTTACCTGATACAGTATAAAGCTCCATATCGCCGGTTAGGTTATTTCTGAATTCACCCATTGCGCGACACTTGCCGAAACCATCAAGCAAGTATTCAACACCGGGCCGCAAGGATAAAATAGGACCAGCTTGTGATGGCATGACAATGAAGTTTTTAAGCTCCTCTTTCAGCTCTGGCGAATTTTCAAAGCCAGCGTATCCAGTAGGAAGCTTGATGGGGTTCGACATTAATTAGACCTCTTTTTAAATTAATAGTAATGCAAAACCCAGTTAATAAACAGCCGTTAAGCTGTTGGCCTGATCCACAACTTAGCAGCGCCCGCTGTTGGTGATCCTGTTACTGTGAATGTTGGCTGAATATCAGAGGCAACTCGAATGGCTTGAGGGAGTTCATATATTCCAGCGCCTGATATATTAGCAGCAGAGAAGGTTCCGAAATAATCATCTGTGCCATTGATGCCAACTTTAATCGTTGAGCTTGCGTCAAATCCTGCAGACACATTTAGCGTTACAGTGAATATATTTGCACCCGCTTTTATTGAGTCACCAAAATCGGTAGCTGATCCAGCATCACCGAAAGCAAGTTCTTTGTATCTTGAAACAAGGTTATCAACTTTAGCGCCATCATTTGCAACATCACGACCATCTACCGTGCCACCAACGCTGATATTGCCGTCAGTCTCGACATTACCAACATTTTTAAGCGTACCCATGAATTCATGAATGCCATCAGTGTTGCTACCGAACGCGACAAATCGCATCGTATTGGCTGTTGACGTTTTGGTTCCTTGCCATGCCTCAACGTCATTTAATTTATATTTAAACTCGTTTGTGTCAGTTTGAAACAGTAAGTGCGCGCCCTGTGAGCGGATGTGAGAAAGGCCGACAGTGCCTGTAAAGCTTGGATCTGCAAGTGTTGCACGTAAATCAACAGCAGTACCAACAGCCTGTAATACAGCTCTAAGAGTCGTATTTAGCGGAAGCGTTGACCCTGTAAATGTTCCCATTGTTGTAGCATTTGCAGCAATACCAACTGCTGCTAAAAAGTCTGTTACTTTCTGCGCCGCAGTGGCTTGAATAGCAGACATGGTAGCAGCATAATTTTCATCATCGTTAATAGCTGCCGCAAGTTCATCAAATACATTTAAAAGTTCAGGCGCATTAGCTTGTAATACGTTGAACTGCTCAATTGTAACAGGGTGACTTGATGCCGTACCGTTGGCAATCATAAACGTGCCAAGCGCCCCTGCATCATTCGTTATTTTAACAACGCCGTCTGACTCGTTGACTAATTTTGAACCGTTTTCTAATTGATAACTTTCGCTACCACCGCTTAAACTTGGAATTACGAAAGACATAATAGTTACCTTAGATTATTTGCTTTCCCTGCAGTTTTACAGTGACAGTCCCACCGGCACCAGTTCCAACAACGTCAAATACAGGGTAGCCAGCCGTATCACTGTCATCTTCATTGTATTCAATCGTTATAAACTCGAAATCATCGCCATATTTGGCAATATATAAAGCTGTCGTATCAGTTCCATCATGAGAAACTTCAAGTATTCGTCTATTTGTATGCACGCCATCGCTTATATTTGCATAGATATCATACGTGCCTACATCTATTTCAAAATCCTTAATTGCGATTTGCGTTGATATGTCATTAGCAAACGTTTTTTCATATACATCACCACCAAAAAACCTCAGCTCTCTGGTGGTTAAAGCTTTCCCGTTGGGGCGCTCGTTTGTGTAATGTGTATCAGCGTTACTTCAGCGTTAAAGCCTGCAGGTGTAAAAGTAAGCTCAGCAATAGGCCTATTGATATAAATATCCTTAGGGTCTGAAGCGTCAAAGCTTCCGATATCCTCAAAGATAAGAGATCCAGGTATTCTATCCTTTATCGCGATAGTTCCTGCGGTCGCATCGTTATCAAACTTAAACGCGAAAGCATGATGATTATTATCGGTGCTTAACTGATTACGCGTTGTAAGCTCAGTATCAGCCGCTGTTGTGTAGCTGCATGTGGGCATTTCTAAGCCTCGCTTGTGTTTGGTTTTACGTTAATCGTCACGGTAAACCCGTTAATATTAAATGTTCTTTCTTCGTTTTCGCACGCTTCTTCATATGAGTAATGAGCAATACCGACACGCTCATCAAATCCAAAATTTAGAATCAAATAGCTTCCTGATATATCCTGCTTGAGCGGAGTCCACATAACTGCTGAGCCAGAAAGATCTGTTATTTTTTCAAGCTTGTGGCTTGTTGAGTCGCTTGGCACAGGCAAATACCAGTTCTTTGCTAATATATCTTGCCTATGCTCCTTATTAACTTTCATATTTAATTGCCTTGATTATTGCTACTCCGCTGCACAACTCAGAAAGGATTACTCTTATTGCTCCGTCACTGTATTCCTGATCGAATTCAACGTTTTTAAGTTTTGTGCCGTCAATTTTTATGATGTGATCAACATAAGCGAATACATTATCAGGAAGCGTTACAGCTTTTTGAAATTCAGATTCGCTCTCAAAACGATAAACAAACTCTTTTGTGATAATTTCTTTTGCTTCAGATCCTGCAGATACTTCACTAAATAATAGAGCTGAGCTAGTTGATAGGTTCTTCTTGTACCAAAGGTGAATTGGCGTTACAAAATAGCCATCACTAAAACCTTGAACGTCAGTTATTGAGGTGTCATATCTAATATTACTGCCTTGTCCAACACCAAGCTTTACGCCGCCCATGCTTTCACCCTGCTCGTTGATGAGATAAACAAGGATTTCTGGGTAGTTTGGAGGGTAGTAATCACAATGATTTTCAATTTCGAACGCGCCACGGCCAGAGACGTTTATGTCAAATCTGAACTCTTTTTGATATTTCGTGTCGTTTCTTCCGTTGTTTGCAAAGTATCGCGTATTTTCAGCATTTAATTTAACCGTATTTTCTAGCCCTGTTATCTGTGTCTTGCTTGGCTTAATCTCCATAGCCTCAAGCTCTTCTATTGCTGCAGTGGATGCTGGGTGGACACTGGATATTGAAACTAAGTAATCATTTGATCCATAAGCGCCAAATATCTCCATAGTTTGTTCGGGCATCAACTCGTGAGGATGATAAGGTTTGTTCATTAAGTTTCCGCTCTTATCATAAAACTTAACGTATGCAGGCTTTGTTGATTGCTGGTACTTAGCGTAGCAAGTTGGGCTCTCTTCGCTTGAACCTTCTAACAATCGAACCTCGACGCTCGTTGTAGACATCTTAAAATAATAGCCATTTTGCCAGTATTCAATTATAGTCGAAGATCCGCCGCCGACATTTAACTTGTAATACCCTGACTGATAGTTAATCATGCGCTGGATTTGGCTAAAATTAGCAGCGTCACCAGGGTATTCAGCATCTTTAATATCAGTTAATCGATTGTGATTCATGCCTACTAAATTATCGTCAGGATTAATATCCATCAGATTGCTTCCGTCACGATTAGTAAAAACGACTTGGCAGCCGTCAGCCTCGTTAGAGCTAGCGCTTATTTTTAGTTTATTGGTTCCACTGTCATTATCTGAGTGAATGCGGCCTACAATGTTGCCAGTGCTATTAATGAATTCTACACCGTGACCAGCGGCGCTAGATTGATCTAAGTGCAGCCCTTTAGCATTTATAAACCCATCGCCTGGGCTGGCACACATGCCATTGTATATGCCAACATCAATGTAAAAGATATCATTAGCGAGAAGCCATCCAAGAGCGCGAGCACTGTCATTATTCCACGTAAGGTCTCCCTCATCATTAACGTAAACATAAGCGCCAACCTCCTGATTCGTTATTACAAGCCCTATATCTTCAGATGTAAACGTGCCGCTAGCTGCTATCGTGCAATCTCCGCCATCCGGCACAGTTTCGCCGATCAAAACACCTGATATAAAAGCCTCATTGCCACTTTTTTGTTTCACTAAAATATTGTATGGCGGCTCTATTTGCTCTGAGATTATCACCGCTGCATGTGCTTTTTTGATCATGCCTGCAGCTACTGCTGGCGCTAGCTTATCAATGCCAAAATAATGATCACCTTCTCTTGAAACGGATTTAGTATTAACAAACTGGTTTGCGTATAGATCAGGCTCCATCGTCGTGAAGCCTAAAAGCTCGTCGAAATTGCCGAGCCCCACCTCAGCAACGGCGGCGGCTTCATCAGCAACATCTACTGTGAACTTTGGCGACCCATCAAAGGGCTTGGGGATGTATCTAAAAATAGGCATTATGGCTTATCCCCGTATATTATTGTGACTTTACCAACAGATGATTGACCCCATACAGGGCTTCTTCTTGCTTGTAGTTCAAATGTCATAAATCTGTCAGGAAGGGCTGTATCTCTAATTAAATCTATCTCGTGATAGCCATTTGTATTTGATGCTTTTGAGCCTGAAAAATATATCTGATTTCCGCTTTCACCTATTCCTACCAGCCTTATATCTGTCGTTATATTTGCTACAACCGCACTTAATGTAAACGACATCTTAACAGCGTAAATCTGTGAATAATTTGCATCAAAATCAACATAGCCCTCTATTGACCATGACGTACCTAAGTTGCCGCCGCCAGCATTGATAGTTATATATTTTGGGAAACCCTCGAAATGAATTGGGTATATTACGTTGTATACAGCATTATAGCCTAGCTTAATTGATGCTTGGCTTGGTATACGGCAATCATCATCATTGATAATGTAGGTGCCATCACCGGCAAGAACTGTAACTTTATTAGTTTGAGTTGATGCAGTATTTACAATTAATAGTGACCATGCGTTAAGCAGTAAATCAACACTTGGAAGCGTTACAGTTATATCACCGGTGGCATCAATAACAGTCAATACATCCCCGTTCCAATTTGCTGGAACTGTCAAATCTTCAGACGTATAATGCGTTGTTAGCGCGTTGTTATTCTTTACAGCTGAATAATCAAGCCTTTCATCACCCTCTAATGACTGCAGATCATCACGTACCTGCTCTGGCGTCATTACAGATCTTGGTGTGATTGTTACGGTGTCGGATTCCATTACAGCATCAAGGCCATCCGCAAAATTAAGGGTTTTGGCCTTCCCTAATGACTCTCCGTTGTTATCTACTGCTATTTCATCGCCGCCAGGGTCTGATGATTTATAAACAATGCTTTGGCCATCATCAGAAACGACTAAGAACTTAGATGCTTCAAGATCTGGAACATTTTTCAACTCTTGAATATTATGCTGTGATAAATCTTCTATTTGCAGCAGACTTTGACGCTCAAGAACGTTGTAACCGATTATATTTTGAAAAGGTACAATCTCTTCAGAGTCATAAAGCATTGATTTCTGAGTGTTGCCAGCTTCGACAATTCCGCCAACTATAACGGTTGGCTGATCCATATATAAAGTTGTAACGTAAGTTTGAGATTCATCTATTTTTGCCAAATTCTTAAGTGTAATAGATACTAAATCACCGTTTATTTTATCCTCTATTGTGTGATTTATAGTGTCAGAAACAAAGGTTATATCGCTATCTTCTAGCCTACCAATCATATAGAAATTAACAAAATCCTCTCTTGCTATAACTTGCAGCTCTATTTCATACGCATCAATACCGGGTGATGATGAGCCAGTGAATTGCTGGCCGTTAATAATGGGGATATCAATACCTGTTGAGCCTAGCGTTTCAATTAACCCCAATGGGCTTAGCTTTTCAGATATGGGGTCAAGACTTCCAAGTTCGTCGTCAAGCTCTCGATCAAGAACCATTGAATTTGAATTTGCTAACTTTGATTCAAGCGCTAAATGCTCGCCAGCTTCTTTAATTAACAGCGTACCCATCTCGATAGTACCAGGAGGAACGGCTATTGGTGCTTGCGTCCATTTATCGGGGTTGTATGTTAGTACCGGGCTAGCTTCATCAGTCCAAATGTAATAAAAAACGGTTTCGTTTTCGTTAACCTGAATTATCTTACCAGGATATAAAAGATCTAAATTGCCATCATCTGAGAAATAGCCGTCTCTGGTTATTGGATTAGTAGTGCCAGCACCGATACCAACAAAGCTTAAATACTCGCCATAAGGAACTACCGGCATTTTAGATATAATTGATTCTAATAGTGTGGCGTAAGATATCAGCGAGTCATCAGCCAAAACAAACTGCTGCGCATTGCCAATGGTTTGAGATTCTGGGAATTGATTTAAACGAACGCCTGACGGTCTGCAGCCAACGCCACAGCGCAATATCTCGCATCCGTCACAAGTGCAGCCGTTACCTAAGCCGCAACAATCTACCATGTATCACCCCTGATTTACTATTGGGGCCCCTTCAGTAGTTACGATTATGTCATCGTCACATCGTCCATAATATCCACGATTATAATCAACTCTACTGGAGGAGACTATTGGATTTTTAGCTATAGATGGCACTCTTTGACGTAACATTAAATCGCTGTATGCTCTTGATGCGTTATTACCTTGTTCGCGGTTTATCGCATGATTGAACTTACTAGCAACCCGTTTCGTTAAAATGGCAATTAGGTCATCTGCTGGAACCGTATTGCCGAGTGGGTTATCTATAGAGTTCGGTATTTCTAAATCTGTTACAATTCCTTGGTTCTTAAATGATATCAACATATCAATATATGAATTAAAAACGATGCTATCAGCGCCGTCATCATATTCAGGGAAGCTAAGTGTTATCTGCCTAAGCTCTCTAAGCGTCTCATTCACAACGTATTTAACTGATCTAATCGGAAGTGTCATCTTCTGCTACCTCCGCTTTTTTCTTGGCTTTCGCTTTAGTTTTAGCCTTACCATTCTTGATTGCTTCATCAAGCGTGGTACTCCAACCCTTCGGCGTTTCAGCGTTCATGTGAACACACTTACAATAGTAGCTTAGGCCTTCCTTGTTAAACTCGCCATTCTCGTCAGCCTTAAAAATATGTCTCACTATATTTACCCCATTAAAAAGGGGCTTTCGCCCCTTATAATATTTGCTTATAAAAAATTAACCTTGCTCATCAAGCAGCACGCCCACTTGAGACGGTAGCCAAACTTCACAATCAAAGAAAACAACAACTTTCATAAACAATTTTTCAGCATCTGGATCATACCAATATGTAAATCGAATTGGTAAGCCCTGCTCAGTTGAAGCCTCGACAGTATCAACACCACCACCCTCAACAGGAAGATTACCAGGAATCAGCTTAATTGAATCCTCAGCCCAATAAACGGTAGGGTTATTTTTAACAGCGTTCAAGAAAGTTACAGCGCTTCCGCCTGTTGTTGCAGCCGTGCAATTTCTAAACGGTCCATCAACAATAATTGCGGGTGAGACATTCAACGTAGTTCCGTTTGTTACAGAATTAACGGTAAACGTCATTAGCTCGCCAGTATCCTCCCTAACTTCAGGGTTTAACCGACCAACACCAACAAGTGTAAATTTATCACCAGCCTTGATGTCCGATGTATCACTTACAACAAGCGGCATTCCACGATTATCTACATAGTTATCGTTAGCATCTTTTGTTATTACCGTGTGACTCTGTGACCCTGTTACGGTTACACCGTCAGCCTCAGCAGCAGGAAGAGTTATTCGATAATCAGCGCGTGAAGCCTTTGAAAAACCGCCAATCTGATTAGGAATTATTGATTTTTCATAAGCTGTTTGTGGCAAGCCTGGGCGTACAGGATCATTACTTGCAAGACCATCGGCCAGCACTTTGTAATGCGGGATTGATAAATGAATATTGTTTGAATATCCACCCAATCCTGAATCAAGCATTAGCATATCAGCTGCAGAGCAATCTGACTGCTTTATTAGTCCTGACGCAGTTGTAACCATGTTTGCACGGGTTATTGCTTTGTCATAACAATATTTATCAATAGCATTTCTTAATTCACGCGCAAATCCTGCAGCCGCCATTTTGCGCAGTCGAGGGTCTCTTAACTGCTTTGTTTTAATGCCAACTTTTATATGCTTAGACTTATCTCTTCGAATTGGAATTAATCGATCAGTTAACGCTTGCGCATCACTGTTATCAGGATTTGACTCTATTCCATCTTCAGATTCAAATCTGAAATCTTCAGGAAGATATTCAACATCTTCATATCGTTGACCATCAACATCACCCATGGTAAAGCTGGGTAGCATCTTTGAAAAGCCAGCTGCAATATCGGTTTCTGACACAACCTCATCTACTAGCGTATGTACATCTGTTAATAGCGTATTATCAGCCATTTAATTCACCTTGTATTTAACCATTTTTCGCCTTCCTCACAGCCTTTAATTTTCTATGATTCGCTATAGATGGATCTTTAAGCCATGCATCGTAAGCCTTATCAACTTGTTTAGAGTGCATGTCAGCGTTACCAGATCCACCTGCAGGAACCTCATCAGGCTGTGTTTCGACGCGTTTGCGTTTTGGCTTTAAAGCTGCTTTTTGTGACAACTCCCATACAGCTTTTACTGCTGAATTTCCGCCGCCATTTTTTAAATCAGTCTTTAAAGCCGTTATGAGCTTATTTCTTTCCTTCGGACTTTTCCCTAGTGCCAGCGCTACTACGTCAGACTTTGCACCAGCTTCTTTGAGAACAAGGTTTGCAAGTAAGTTACCATCATCACCAAACTCTTCATCGAAACTGTTACGAAAACTATTTTCAGCCTCCACAAAATCATCTTCACTAACTGGAAGTTTTTCAGCGCGTTCATAGTGCGAATTCAAAAAGCTTTCATCAACTACTGGCCGCTGCTGTGTTTCCTGCTGCGCCTGTTGTTGCTGTTGTGGTTGCCTAGCCGAACTATTTAGTTTTTCAGAGTGTTTATCAACTGCAGCTGCATACTCTGCAACGTCATAAAAATCATCTGGGTTCGGTTTTGGCCCTACTGAGGCTTTAGCTACATATCCCTCAACTTCAGCGAGTCGCCTTTTTAGCTCCTCGTTTTCTTGAGCTGTGCTCTTGCCTGCCTTTTCAGCTTTCTGCGCCCTTTTACGCATTTTGTTAAACTTTCGTACTGGCACTTCGGGTTGCGATTCCTGCTCATCGCTATCACCTAGACTTAGTTCGTATTCTTCCGTTTCATCTGAGGCTTGTGGTGTTGCCTCTTCCTGATTGTCCACCACGACATTATCAGGTGATTCTACAGTTTCATTCTCGCTAACTTCGGCGGTTAATTCTTCAGGTTCTGCCACGTTATTCAATCCTCTCGTTACGTGTTGACGATAAATAATAGCTATAGGCTGCTATTGGGCCATTAATAAAAACTATAACATAAACAACAAAAAAGCCAAAATCTATACAGTTGCGGCCCTTTGCTGTCTTGATTTGTTGATCCTTTCCGCAATGCTAAACGCTCGGTTCTCCTGCTTATCGTAGATATCAGCCACGGTTTTAGCGTTTTCTCGCTGTGATTTCTTGTTAATCTCCTGTGCTTCTGCAATCGTTTTAACTGTTTGCGCTTCTTTTAGTGCGCCATCAGCTTGTGTTTGCACTGCTTTAAGCTGTAGTGAACCGTGATCATTCATTGCTTTGGCTTGTGCCGTCTGCGCTTGAATCATCTTGGTTTCAGAATCAATCTTGGCTATTTCAAGCATAGGATCAGGCTGCGGTGGCTGGTTCATCTGCTGGAATTTTTGTTGCAGGTAAGCTTTTTCCTCATCCGTTTTAGCTTCTTGTACAGCTAATTCTGGACTGATAGATAGCAACTGCTCAAGCTCAGTTAGTCGCGCCACTTTGCGTATTGTATCCATGCCTTGACCATCCATAGACTGCAACATTTGAGAATACATGAAGTTATACATCGGATTAGTTGGATCAGTAACGGACATTGCATTTTGAATCGCTGCTAGATCAGCTTCACGTCTTGTGCTGTATGATGGACCAGTATCTGTCACAACTTCATAACTGCCGATTGTTATATCGTTTGTTACTTTCGGCAACCCTTCGGAGTAATCAACCTTTTTCATTTCAACCATATTTATCGCGCCATCCTCTGACACCGTGCGCATCATTCGTTCTACGCCGTAAATCTCCTTAGCTATTTCAAGATAAACACTACCTGCGTGCTTCCATGACTTCTTGGCATTATGAGCAAGGATGTAATAACTCATATCTGCTCTGTCTTGAACTTGAGCTATAGCTTCTTGTGAAGTGTTGGCAGGCACTTTTAATTCACCGTTGCCAAGCTCCTCTGCCATGTCTTGATTAATCATCTGTATAGATGTTAATACTGCAGGCGGTACTTGAGGTGCAGACGTTCTGCCAATGGGGCCAGGTGAAAGCACGTTACCCTGACCATCCTTAAGAGGTTCGGCATACAAGAAAGGGTGATTATCTACGTTATCAGATGCCCACATCTCCGCTATTTTTGGTGTCATCTGCTCCGGCGCAAATATCATCTTCTCTTTTTGGCTTTCAGTCATAGTTTGAGCAAGCATAGATACAGCCATGTTGTTAAACGTCTGGCGATCTCTTTGTTTGCGTACTTCACCCATGAAGTACTCCTTACCCTTAATGTATGTTCGGTATCCATAGAAGTCGATAATAGGAATAAACTTACCCGCTATTTTCTTTGGCTTCTCAAGTATTGAATCACCGCACAACAAAGCTTTCTCAATGTAACGACACTTGACACGCTCTGTGCCTACTTGCTCATAGAATGAAACCTCGAATAGGTCATCGTCGTCCATCTCATCCTTAAAGAACTTAATTGTCTCGCCCGTTGGTGTCTCGAATACAAGCCGCGTGCGTTTCTTCTCGATTACTTCGTAGTATTCAGCAACATAAACGGTCTCTTTACCATACCAATCCATATCCCAGATAGTGAAGTCTGATTGTGTACCATTGGGCCACGGTGCTTTGCCAGGGTAAAGCTCATCAAATTTATGACGGGTGTATTCATGCAGTACCCATGTTTGAGTAGAATCTGATTTATCAAACTTCTTAGCATCAGCATCACGCACAACAACAGAAGCCGCTGATAATATAGGCTCGAATGATACGAATTGCTTATTCTGATCAGGATCTAATTCATTCTCATACTTTGTAACAAGTCGCATAGCACCATAGCCACCTGTAAACGCTTCAGATACTGCGTTATCGCCAGCCTCTTGTCCGTCAGACTTGCGCGAATCATTGCGGAATCTATCTTGAAGAATATCGGATAACTCTTGCTCTGCATCTTCATCATTAGGGAGAAACTTAACGCTGATAGGGTTTGCATTGTATTCACCGATGAGCCTGTTCAATTCTCGCGTGAACTTATCAAAGGTAAGCTGAATCTTTTCACCCCACCTATCGCCACACTGACCAGCCCACTGAGCCCCATCAACGCTAGCAAAGATCTGGTCATTTATAGCCTTCTCCATCTGCTCTTCTCTAGCGTTATATCCCCGCTGAAAATCAGATAGAATGTCTTCGATATCTTTCATCAGTAATACCTTGTCTTTACTATTGCGGGTTCAACTTTCTTATTAATTCGCACTGGCTCTGTGAATGTAAGCGCTCCGGCATCACCGAAATCAGGAGAGAATTTATATTTCTCCTTAATTTTTTCCTTTCGCCATAAAACTTTTCTATCGTTTGAATCTCTATCATAGGGACTTGCACAAAAGTCTGCTTGTATCTCGTCGCTATCTGGAATATCAACAGGTAATGATTCATCAGTCAACCATGACGACATCTCCCCCCACATCTCATTCCGCTTATTTACATATTTTAACGGATTTAATGGAGTCGAGCCAAAGTGAACGCTTTTTACAACATCTGAATACCCAAGCTCATGCAATCTATCAACGATATCAGCGCCACTACCAAAATCTATAAACATTTTATCAGGCTTTTTGCCTGCTACTTCACACTCTGTATCAAGTATAGCTTTACATATAGCAACGTTTTTACCCAATGAATCACACTGGTAGA
>Ga0209360_1000363_pt1 | contig 38595 bp, 40 predicted proteins | sample SaaInlV_130m_DNA_3_FD_184651 | JGI IMG/M metagenome (GOLD analysis project Ga0209360, IMG submission 184651) | Marine microbial communities from expanding oxygen minimum zones in the Saanich Inlet - SI037_S3LV_130m_DNA (SPAdes) (version 2) | ecosystem: Environmental > Aquatic > Marine >... | reverse complement strand
GTTTGATGAGGCTGAAAAACCTCATTTAGGAAAATGGATCGCAAAAGTCACTACCTTTCTTGTTTTGGTAGCATTGACATGGGGAAGTTGGGAATTATTAAAAGTTGAGATGCAATATCCAATAGATATTGCACCCAACATTCCACGATGGTTGGCCCAAATCATTATGCCTATCGGCTTTGGTCTCATGGCAGTCCAAGTTTATTTTAAGAGTTACAAAAAACATATACACAGGATTTCTTTGGTCGTTGTTGGTCTTCTTTTTTCAATCAGTGCCATCACTGATGCGATTATTGATGTAATCCCGGTCGTTGGGATTGGGTTAATTCTTCTTCTTATTGCATTGCGCTATGGCGCTCCTATATTTGTGGGATTAGGTGGTGCAGCAGCATTATTCTTTTGGGCGGATTTTATTCCTATTTCAGCGATTCCAACGGAAACATATAGAATAGTTGTATCCCCGACCTTGCCTACAATTCCTCTGTTTACACTTGCGGGGTATTTGCTTGCCGAAAGTAAAGCATCAGAAAGACTTGTGAATGTCTTTAGGGCATTATTTGGATGGATTCCCGGCGGAACTCCCATTATTATTGTCGTTCTATGCGCATTTTTTACAGCATTAACGGGTGGCTCTGGTGTTACAATCCTTGCTTTGGGAGGGCTTCTCTTACCCCTTTTATTGAAGGAAGGTTATAGCCGATCGTTTTCGCTTGGATTGATCACAGTGTCCGGGTCTCTAGGATTATTGTTCCCTCCTAGTTTACCAGCTATTATTTATGGTGTTACCGCTGGCGTGTCTGTAAAAGATATATTTATCGCGGGTCTAATTCCTGGGATTTTACTCTTGGTCATGATGTCTGTCTGGTCTTTGTACCAGGGAAAGAAAGAAAGGATTGCACCCAAGCCATTTAATTTCAAAAAAGCTGTCAAAGCCTGCATTGATACGAAATGGGAATTGGTAATCCCTGTCCTGATCCTTTTTGGTGTTTTTGGCGGATTTACCACGTTGGTGGAAACAGCAGCCCTGACTGTGGTTTATATCTTTTTGGTGGAAGTGTACCTATACAAGGATATTCGATTACGGGACTTACCAAGGATCGTGATTGATTGTGCTACTTTAATTGGAGGTGTCTTGATAATCCTTGGCGTAGCTATGGGGCTGACTAGTTATTTAATAGATGCGCAGATCCCAATTCTTATTTTAACATGGGCGAAGAGCACCATCGCATCAAAATATGCATTTTTATTAATGCTCAACGTATTTCTGCTTTTAGTTGGGTGTTTAATGGATATTTTTTCAGCGATAATTGTGATTGTACCGCTTATAGCACCTTTAGGGGTATATTTTGGTATAGATCCAGTTCATTTAGCCATAATTTTTATTGCAAACCTTGAACTTGGATTTTTAACGCCACCCGTAGGAATGAATCTTTTCTTGGCCGCATATCGGTTTGATGAAGATATGCCTAAGATCTATCAGGCCACCTTGCCGTTCTTCCTTGTAAGATTGTTGGCTGTAGGGTTAATCACATATATACCCATTCTAACTTTAGGATTATTACAATGATTTGGAACATTTTGCCCAAAGATTCATTTCTTGATTATGAGAGGAAGAGAAAGATATATTCCCCGTCCAAAAAACAGGAACAAATCAATACCTTAAACGCTATCAATTCGCTCGCAAAGAGCGCATTCAATATCAATCAATATTTAGGAGACGTCCAATGAAGCGTTTAGGGATAACTCTGTCTTTACTGACAGTACTAATAAATCCCATCTTCGCCCAGAGCGAAGCTGGAGCAATTTTTCTCTTAATTGCACCGGGTGCTCGTGCGGGTGGCATGGGTGAGGCCCAGGTAGCTGTGGCTAATGATGCATATGCAAGTTATTGGAACCCCGCTGGATTGGGTTTTCTTGAAGGACAGGAATTGGCCATGATGCATGTGAATTGGCTTCCTGGTCTTGCGGATGATCTTTATTATGAGTTCTTCGGTTTTAGGAAGTCTTATCCAACGCTTGGAACTATCGGCGGACATTTAATATTTTTGAATCTGGGTGAACAGATTCGTACCAGCGAAACTGGAGATGAGTTGGGGACATTTACAAGTTATATGACTTCTTTTGCTATGTCTTATAGTGCCTTGATATCTCCGACGAAATCCTTTGGTTTAAATGCAAGAGTATTCTACCAACATTTGGTTGAAATGGGTGCTGGGAGCGAGAAGGGAAAAGGGACATCAATGGATTTCGGTTTTGATCTTGGTTATATGCAAAAGGAATGGTTATTACCCAATTTGACTCTAGGTTTAAACTTGTCAAATTTAGGACCCAAAGTTGCCTTTATAGACCCTGACCAAGCAGATCCACAGCCGACTAATTTAACTTTGGGATTAAAGTATGATCTTGTAAAAAGTGAATTTAATAAACTCAGCATTGTTTATGATGTTGATAAACTTCTTGTTTCATCATATCCGGATATGGATTGGGATAACGATGGATATATCGGTGGCTTTGACGAAGATGGTAAAACAAGTCCCGGAAATGATTATAATAAAGATGGAAATTTAGAAATCGCCCATACGGATCCAATCTATAAGGCGATTTTTACTTCCTGGGTGAATGATTGGCTTCTTGGTGGAGATATGGATTATGGAGCTGATGGTGCCGGAAATGGTGATAAAATCATTGGTGGATATGAATGGGATGATTTAGATGGTGATGGCAAAATAGATTTAGCAGATAACGAAATAGTAAAAACAATTGGTAATCCAGGTGATGAAAACTGGGGCGATTATAATGAATTTGGTCATAAAGAGGTGGGTAATTCCAAAGAAAGAACCATCTCAAATGAAATTGATAGATTAGTTCATAATATGGGGATGGAATATTGGTATGGACAATATTTTGCTATACGTTCTGGATTTTATTATGACAAAACTGGGAAGATCAGCAATCCCACATTCGGAATCGGTTTACGGTTCGCTGGATACGGATTTGATTTCGGATATACTTATGGTGAAACGGGACATCCTTTGACCAACACCATGCGATTTTCCCTGAATATGGAATTCTAAAAGCCTCTCTCTATTATGTGGCTTTCATCTATTCGCAGATCATTCTCTTTGGTCTGCTTTTTTTCATTATTGTTTTCTGAAATTACAGGCGATTTACGCGTGTGTGCTTTGCGAATATCTTTTCAAGTTGATAACGATGAAAGTACAACTGGTGATGGTCAATTTTTATTAGAGTCTAATGGTATCGACTGTGGTCCGTATACTATCGATCCGGTACCGCATAATCGGTCGTATTTTGAGTCTCAATTAAAAGCTGTTGATGGTTACTTCAATGATGTATCGTATGGCAAATTTGGAATTGATTTAGACTTGTCATCTGTGTATCCCATAGACGATAATGAATCCTATTCACTTTCAAATACCATGAATTATTACAATCCTTACAATCAAGATGAGATTCAAGATGAACGCATTACAAATTTATTTTATGATGCGGTTTCTAAAGCATACGATATAGATCAAATTGATTTTTCATCTTATGATCTTGTAGTGGTTTTTCATGCGGGTATAGGGCAAGATTTTTCACTACCTTTTTTAGATCCAACTCCGGAAGATATTCCTTCAACTTACGTTGATAATGAAATGGTATTAGAACATTTAGGCTCGCCTTCTATCACTGTTGGAAACCATGAGATTACTCATGGAATCATTTTGCCGGAATCACAAAACCATCTTTTATTTGACATTGCTGAAACCATGTTTTCCGATGCATCGGAACCCTGCGAATACCAGTTTGGGCTTACAGGTACATTTGCGCTCATGATCGGCTTTGCAGTAGGCTTACCTCCTTTATGGAATATAGAAACAGGGGAAAGCGGTATTGGCGTTTTTGGACTCATGGACCAAGGCTCAAACAATGGACGCGGCATATGTCCATCTCCGCCAACGTTGTGGACTCGAATATTTGCAGGATGGGAGTACCCATCTGAAGGGAATTTTGGATCTATTATCCATTTGCCTTTTAGAGGAGAAGGGGCAGCAATAAAGATTCCTATCAATAATTCAGAATACTATTTGATCGAAAATCGTGATAACTCAATCCATGATGGGATCAGTCTCGATTCTATGCGTTATGTTATTTGGGAAAATAATGGTGAAACAGATTACCCGCCCTTGGTTGAAATCCTTCAGGATTCTTCGGGAATTATAAAAGATGAAAATGGTGTTGTTATTTCTGTACCTAATTATGATATTGGTCTCCCCGCATCCGGGCTATTGATTTGGCATATTGATGAAACAGTAATTAATGCAGGATTAAGTGATTTTTCTGTTAATGGTAATCTATCCAGGCTTGGCGTTGATTTGGAAGAAGCAGATGGAGCCCAAGATATTGGTTACCCTTCCATCCATATTTTTAATGATCCTTCTGCCGGCTATTTTGGCGATATGTGGTTTAAAGGCAATACTCAATACGAATTAGCCAATTCCGGCACGGATGGAATGAATCCGGAATTTGGTCCTTTTACCTATCCATCCACAAATGCAAATGATGGATCGTCTACCTTCATAACAATAGGTGATATAAGTAAGGCAAGTGATACAATGTCTTTTTCAGTGTCTAATTCGCTAATATTAAATGGTTTTCCTGATTCGACAGCATTTATTAGGACAGTATACGATTTAGATAATGATGGCGTCAATGAGATATTTGGTGGTAAAGATTCTTTATGGTTTGCCACTGCGGATAGTTTTCCAACTAAACAGAATTTTCTACAATTAGTTATTTTCGATAACCAGGAAGTTGAATTTGATTTCCAAAGGCAATCAGATAAAACAACCATCTCAATTATTGAACGCATTGATGATTATACATTATTCTCTCAAGTAGATTTTAGATTTAGTGATGGTTCATTATCAGATACGCAAGAGCAAATAATTGATTCTCTGGTATTTAGTATTTGGGAAAATGATATAGAAAATGGAAAACTATATATCCAAAGTGAATGGAATATGCATTCAAAAAGAATCTTTACTTCTTCTTTCAATTATGGAATCGATTTGGGGAACTCGGGTATTTCAATCACAGATTTTGATGGTACCATTATAAAATGGGAAGATTTATCATTTCAAACCATTGCCGGCATTGATTTAGATCTTGATGCATCTTTGGATGTTTTAGCTTTGGATTCATTGGGGATATTATATGCTTTTAATTCAGATCTAACTATTATGGCTGGGTTTCAATTAAAAATGGAATTGCAATCCCCTATACTAGCAAGAGATCTCTTTAATGATGAGCATCCAGAAATTGTGGTGAAATCGGCAGATTCATCTTCCATTTATATTTTTGACTATCAAGGGAATATTCAATACAAAATTGCATCTAATAAAGGTGATGAATTGGTGGCTCTGGAAAATATCCAAGGAAAGAATTCAATTTTGACCATGTCTACCATTTATCAATTTGGAGATGCAACAGAAACAAATGGGAATGAATGGGCTTTTGAACATGGGAATTGGGGTAGAAGCCGAAAAGTAATACTGAATTATACGTTTGATGATTCTAATAAAAAAAGTTTAGTCCATTCCTACTGTTATCCAAACCCAATCCGAGAAAATACAGGTACAATTCGTATAGAAACTATTGGTGCTGAAAGGGTAGAAGTAAACCTGTATGATTTAGCGGGGTATTACATTAAAACTTGGACTGAAGATCTCTCTCATTTCGGAAACCAAATCACTGAATGGGTGTGGGATGTATCTGATGTGGAATCCGGTGTGTATTTTGCGCATGTTGCCGTGATTGGAGATATTGAGACAGAGACGAATATCATCAAGATTGCTGTTATTCACTGATGAAAAATATTTTTTATTTCACAATTTTGGCTTCCTTTGGTTTTGCCAAGGTCGAGTATAACCACCCAGAATTAAACTGGCAAACTTTTGAGACAGATCATTTCCAAATTCATTTTCATGATGAAACAGAAATGACGGCACGGGAAGCAGCTACTGTTGCAGAAAATATATATCCAAAAATTACTGGGTTTTATGAATTCCAACCCAAAGAAAAAACGCATCTCATTTTGATTGATCCTGATGATTACTCCAATGGCGCAGCCTATTATTATGATAATAAAATCATGATCTGGGCATCGCCTTTGGATTTTGAATTACGTGGCAGCCATCGTTGGTTACAAAATGTGATTACACACGAATTCGCTCATATTGTATCTCTGCAAAAAGCAATGAAAGCAGGGACGAAGTTTCCAGGTGCCTATCTTCAATTCATGAATTATGAAGAAGAAAAACGTCCCGATGTGTTGTATGGATATCCCAACACACTTATTAGCTATCCTATACCGGGAACTGTGGTCCCGCCTTGGCTTGCTGAAGGTGTTGCCCAATATATGTACGAAAATGCGGATTGGGATCATTGGGACACCCATCGTGATATGATCCTTCGAGATAGGGCAATCCATGGGAAATTATTATCTTTTACAGAAATGAATACCTTTGGTAAAAAAGGAATTGGGAATGAATCGACCTATAATTCTGGTTTTGCACTTTCAACTTTTATTGCAAATGAATACGGGTCTGAAAAATTGAAAGAAATCATGATTGAACTTTCATCTCCAATTCAATTCTCAATTGGAGATGCCATGGAGAATGTTTTAGGGGATCATGGGAATGATGTCTATGATTCATTTAAAACATCACTGGAATTAAAATATAATATGCTTGTATCGCCCATTGAGATAAATCCAGTTGAAGGCATACAGGTCCAGAAAGAAGGGACGACCAACATATTTCCGAAATGGCATCCAGAAAAAAATGGATTTGCATATCTTTCAAACAAGAAGAATGATTATTTTGGGCAAACTGATTTATTTTATTACGATATGGATACAGGAGAAGAAAAAAAACTTATGGGCAGTGTACATTCTGCACCGACATGGCATTCAAATGGCGAAATTATCTATTATAGTAAAAAGCCGAAATTTCCCAACAAGCATGGCTCAATGTTCTATGATATTTATTCTTACAGTTTTGGGACAGAAAAAGAAGAAAGGTTGACATTTGATGCTCGGGCATTTAACCCGGTTTTTATTGATAAAGACAGTACCATCGCTTATCTGGCCACTCACGATGGTGGTCAGGATATATTCATTTTAGATTTAAAGTCAAGTCAATCAAGAAAGATGAGTAATCTCACTGAGCGTCCCATTCTAAGCCATTTAAACTATGATAAATCGTCTTATTCTTTATTTTTCGATATCACATCTCACCATTACAGAAATATTGGGTATTTTGATTTAAAAACGGAGGGAATTGGCGAAACACAACAACAGCCCATCTTTGATCCCGAAACAGGTGAAAAAATATCGGGCGATATGCATTTCGATCCGGAAACGGGTGAAGCTATTATTAAAACGCAGTTTGACCCTGCAACTGGGACGCAGGGCTTTTATAAAAACGATCCACATTTCGATGAAAGGAATATGTCCATTTCCGATAGTGGAGTGCAAATTTATTCCCAAGATAAGAGTGGGATATATAATTTATTTATGGTGAATCCAATAGATACAACATCTGGATATATTACCAATCTAACCGGTGGAGCATTCATGCCGGATATTGCTAAAGATGGACGGGTCTTATATTCTTTATATAAAAATGGAGCATACACCATCTCACTTCTAGATTCAATTCACTTGATTCCAGAAGATTTCGTTGGTTATTCACCCAATTACTATCAAAATAATTCAGGGTTTTCTGAGCCTATTTTGACCCTTAATAAAACTGAAGCGAAGTCTTATGTAGATCAATTTCCCAATATGTTCATTATGCCCAAGTTGATGATGGACTATGGTACCCTTAAACCAGGTTATTATTTTTATTCAAGTGAAGTGATTAACCGGTTGTCGGTTTTTGGCGGAGCATCCTTAAATAAACTCAATGATGTAGATCTTTTTTTTATTTTTGATTTTAAACGATTTTACCCAACACTGTTTTTTGAAACCTTCTATTTAACTCGAAATACAACGGATAACTCCAAATATCAAGGGATTTACGATATTGAAGATGATATAAAATTTAGATTGGTTCAATTTCGGACTGGAATGAAAATTCCCATTTTTGGCAGTTTGTTAGAACTTTCCGGAACCAGGCAATGGTACCGGGCATTCATTAATCAAAATTTACCTTCAGAAGGAATTGAAGCAGGTGCAGCCTATGATTATTTTCGCGGATGGTCATTGAGTGGAGATTGGTCATTAGATATGGTGAAAAGAAGATTAGATAAAACGATTAATCCATCCAAAGGATTTAAGGTTTGGTCTAAAATTGATCTAGAAAATAATGATTTTATTGAGGGATTGGATTTATCAGAGTCGGGGACATTAACTGAAAAGTTTAAAGATAATAATCTTGGACGAATTCAGCTAGGTGGATCCTATTATTATGAGCTGCCATGGCAAAAAAGATGGACAGTCTCTTTAACGAGTCAAGTTGGTTGGATTTCCAATAATGATGTTGATTCATTTTTTCATTTTTATTTGGGTGGGCTACCGGGGTTGAAGGGATATCCATTCTATTCTATTCAAGGCACACACAGTGCAATGATAGATGCAACATTCCGGATGCCAATTTTTATGGAAAAGCATTATAAAGCAAAGTGGACAATTTGGCAAAATAGTACACTAGGTGCCATTTTTCAAGTTGGAGATGCTTGGACAGACACATATTCATTAAAAAAATCAGTGGGAATTCAATGGCGGTTGAATGGGTTTTCCTTTTATAACTTCCCCACCGCTATAGAGGTGGAATATCATCAACCTATAAACAAATTTGAACGTAAGATTAATGAAGAAACAATCACATATGGAAATGAAGGGCGAACTTATGTTAAAGTTCTTTTTGACTTTTAGCCTGTTTTTTTTACTCTTAACTCCAATGATGGCACAGGACTCATCATCTGTGGTTATCATTGAAGAACCAAGTATTAATTATCCAGGGAAACCACTTATCATGTCCTTGGTTCTTCCTGGGTCCGGGCAGTATTATAATAAGTCTCCTATGTGGAAAACGGCTTCCTTTTTAGGCGTAGAGCTTGGCAGTATTGTAGCCTGGGACTATTTTATAAAAAAGGCGAAAACATTGAGAAATGAATACTGGGGTTTTGCTGATTCTTATTGGGATCTATACACTTGGTATTTATTTACTGAAAATGGTCCTAACGGTAAAATTGAACATAATGGCAGGCAATGGACAGAAAATGATTTCAGGGCCATGAGTAATTATGAAGGAACGCATCATTTATTATTGCATTTGTCTGGTAATCTTGCTGCTCAATATGGTGAATTTATCACATCTGACAGTTTAGGGATGATTTCGGGATATTTAGATTCAGATTTAGTCAATGTAGTACGAGATCGTCATTTTTATGAAAATATTGGAAAATATGATCAATTTGTTGGTGGATGGTCAGATGCCAACACAGATTGGTATTGGGAAGAAAAACAATTAGAAGACAGTACTGAAATTGTGATTAAAACACCTTTGAAAGCAGACTATCTTGATCAAAGATTTGAATCGAATAAAATGTTAGATATGGCAAAATTTAGTATTACTGCCTTATTATTTAACCATGTAATTAGTGGGTTAGAGGCCGTCCTGACTAACCAGAAACAATCTCGTGAAAAACAGAACCCAACAACCATCGAAACGGATGTAAGTTTATTATACAACCCTTATAACCCTGGCGGTGTTGGTGGTGTTGCTTTAACTATAAACTTTTAATAATATGAAAAAATTACATTACTGTATCATTATAATATTTACCCTATTTCTGAGCTCTTGTGCCGGATCAAGACATAATGATGAAATTGACCTGCAGGAGCAATTCAATATTGGTTTGAAAAATTTGGATAATGAGAAATACCTTCAAGCCCAGCTTGATTTTAAACAGATTGTTATTCGAGGTACTGGTTCGGATCTGGGAGATGATGCCCAATATTTTCTGGGAGAAGCTTATTTCAGGAATGAAGAATATTTAGAAGCAATCGCCGAATATGAAAAGCTTACACGGCGTATGGGGTTTAGCCCTTTTGTCGAAGACGCTCGTTTTAAGATTTGTGAAGCGTACCGGATTGAATCACCTAAATATTACCATGATCAAGAGTATACGGAAAAAGCTCTGGAACGATATCAGGAATTCTTAGACGATTTCCAACATTCAAAACTCAAGGAAGAAGCATTAACATCTATTGAATTATTGCGGGAAAAATTAGGGCTGAAATTGTACGAAACGGGGATTCTTTACATGAAAATGGATGAATTTGAATCCGCCAAAATTGCCTTCGAACGTGTTATTGATAATTATTACGATACTTCTGTGGTACATCTTGCTCGCCAAGGAATGATTAAAGCTCTGGCAAATAATCGCCAAATTAATGAAGCACAAGATTTGTTAGCTGAAAATGAAATGAATCTGACAGAACAAGGTCTTTTTGATGATGCAAAGGAAGTAATCCAAGATATTCAAAAAAAGATTGAAAAGGGGCAATAATGAAAATTTGTTTATTTGGTGGTACATTTGATCCGCCTCATATAGGACACTTGCTTATTGCTCAAACAGTTTGTGAAGCAGAAAATTTTGATAAAATCCTGTTTATTCCTGCTTATCAACCCCCGCATAAAACAGAGATCACACCTATAAAAAACCGTCTTGAGATGCTTCAAATTGCCGTTGAAGGAAATCCAAATTTTGAAATATCTGATGTGGAAATTAAACGGCGAGGAGTTTCTTATTCCATTGACTCAATCAGGGCCATCATGGAAGAGACAGGTTCAGACATCAATGATACATTTTATTTGATTGGAAGCGATAGTTTACTCGACTTTCATAATTGGAAAGATTCAAAAGAAATATTGAATGAGTGTCAAGTGATTGTTGCAATTCGTCCCGGTTTTCGTCCTAGTGATATTCCATCCTGGATCCTCCATCGCATACAGTTTGCCAATATTCCTCGTTTTGAAATTTCATCCAGCAATATTCGCCATCGATGGGTAGAAAATAAAACAATTCGGTATATGGTGACGCTCCCCGTTTGGGATTACATCAATGAGAATAATTTATATGCCTAAGATGCGAAATTGTAATACCAGCGGATCAGATTAATCACGACGAGGATTGTTCCTTCTGCACGACTGATTCGCCAATTGGTACGAATCATAAATAGGGTAAGCCCTACCATAATTACGAGAAGAAAAACACTACTATATATATCTTCTCCGATTAATGTTGGATTAATCATTCCTGCTAATCCCAACACACCCAATAAGTTAAAAAGATCGCTCCCAACCAAATTACCCAATGCAATCCCATGCCGTCCTTTTAGCGCTGCTGATATGGACGTTGCAAATTCAGGTGCCGATGTTCCTGCAGCTACAATGGTTACGGCAATGACCCAATCAGATACGCCCCAATAATGGGCTACACTGGATGCATGTTTCACCATAAGGTGTCCGCCATAAACTATTAAGAAAAGACCGATCATAAAAAAGACATAGGATTTCCAACTGGCATTGTGAGGGTGCACTTCTTCTGGAGGATCTTTTTTAATAAATAGAAAAGCAACATACCCAATTAATAAGGAAAATAATAATATACCTTCAATAATAGTAAATGAATCATTGGGAGTCCAACCATCAAAACCGAAAAAGAGAAAAAAGATCAATGCCGTTGTGATAAGCAAAAAGAGCCCATCACGGTTAAATAATTTTGATGATGTGGTTATGGGATGAATTATGGCTGTACCACCAAGAATAAAACCAAGATTAAAAATATTGGAACCAATTACATTGCCAATGGATATATCTGTTTGTTGCGATATTGCAGCGCTAATGGTTACAGCAAATTCCGGTGCGGATGTCCCGAAGGCTACAACTGTAAGTCCGATAATCAAATCAGACACTTTTAGAGTATGTGCAATCTCGGAAGCTGAGTCAACTAGCCAGTCCGCACCTTTCCAAAGCATGATAATAGAAATGATAACTAGAATACAATCTAGAATGATATTAGTGTCCATGTCGCCAAATAATGTATTTTTTACAGATGCGGAAGCTACAAAAATTCCCATCGAAAAATAATTGGAAAACCAATATTTACTAAAAGGTATACTTTCTTATGATTAGACGAAGAAAAACCATTCAATGTATTTGTATTCTTCCTATTTTCAGCATCTTAAAACACACTTGATTTTTTCATGATTGAATTCCAAAATGTAACTTATGCTCACGAAAAGGGTTCTGGGGTTAATAATTTAAGCCTAACCATCGAGGATGGAGAGTTCTCCTTTTTGATTGGTCCAACGGGTTCTGGTAAAACTACCCTCATGCGATTAATGTATTTTGATTTACTACCTGATGCTGGACGTGTTAAGGTAAATGGTTTTTCATCAAAGAGCATTACAAAACGAAAAATTCCAATAGCTCGTAAATCCATTGGGATGGTTTTTCAAGATTATAAACTATTGGATGACCGAAACCTATTTGAGAATGTTGCACTTCCTTTGCATGTTCTTGGGCATTCAGCACGAGAAATTCCTGAAAGGGTAGAAGAAGCACTTGAACTTGTAGGTTTAGAAGGAAAAGATCATCATTTTTCAAATGAATTATCTGGCGGGGAACAGCAACGTGCTTGCCTTGCGAGAGCTATTATAAAGGAGCCTGATATTTTGCTTGCAGATGAACCCACAGGGAATTTAGATCCTGTTGCTTCTTTTGAATTGGTGAGGCTTCTTGAAACAATCCATGAAACTGGGACTACTATCTTAATGGCATCTCATAATTATAATTTGATTAAAGGGCGAGGTCGACCGATCTATGAACTCAAAGATGGTATTTTACGAGGACGGTAATGGATAAGTTTTTTTACCTTATTACTGAGGGCATGAAGAATGTTTGGCGACATAAAATGACGGCATTCACAGCTATCATCTCTTTGTTCATTTCATTGTTCATTGTGGGCCTTTTAGCTACCGCGGGAGATAATACTCATAAAGTATTACAGTATCTCAGGTCAAAATACAAGATAGAGGTGTTTTTTAAGCAAGATGTTTCCAATGAAGAAGCCGTTGGGCTGATTCACCAATTAAAAAAAATCAAAGGTGTTCGTACAGCAACGATTATTGAAAAAGAAGATGCAGTCCGAATTTTTAAAGATCAGTTCGGTGAAGATATAATGGATATATTAGGATATAATCCATTGCCAGTGAGTGCCGTGGTGAATTTATCCAGGACTAGCAGAGATTTAATCAGGGTGGAACCTATAATTAAGAAAATTAGATCAATAGGCCAAGTTGAAGACGTTCGTTATCAGGGCAACTTAATTAAGAAAATTGAAAGAAATTACAGCCGCGTTATAGATAGGTTTCCTTATTTGGCTGGGATAGTTATTATTTTGGCTGTTTTGATCATTTATAATACAGTGAAATTATCCGTTTATTCTCGTAAGGAATTGATCCGATCTCTTCAAATGATCGGCGCCAGCAGAATGTTTATTAAATTACCTTTTATTATAGAGGGCGTTTTTATTGGTCTCATTTCGTCTTTATTAGTGTATCCAGCTCTTTTAGGATCAGTTAAAGCTATTAATTATATTTTTACCAATTTTACATCTTGGAGCATTCGTCTTTCATTTAACCCAGTCGTATGGATCTGGCTTTTTTCTTTAGTTGTTGTCATTACGTTGCTTGGCAGTTATCGTGCTGCATCTAACTTTTTAAAATAGCATAACTTTTCTGTCATTGTCCAAAGGGAATACAAGCTCTTAAATTCCGGGCTGTATTTTTTCAATAAAACTATTATTTAGGGTGAATTGTGCCTAAAACATTAAAAAAAGAATCAAAAAGAAAATCAAGCTCGAAAACAGCTAAAGCCAAAGTTTCTAAACAACTTTCAAAAGATAAGGAAATTCTCAAATCATTGGAGATGCAGTTGGAAGAAACAAAGGATAAACATCTTCGACTTAAAGCTGAATTTGACAATTTTCGACGACGAAAAGCAGATGAATTATCTGCATTATTAAAGTATGATGGTGAAAATATAATCAAAGGATTTATTCCTATCATGAACGATCTTGACCGAATGCTCGGCTCATCCAATGCAACTAATGAATCATTGAAAGATGGGATGAAATTAGTGGATGTAAAGATCCAAAAATATCTAGAATCGTTAGATGTAAAATCATTTGGTGAAGTTGGAGACGAAATGGATGCTGAGATACACGATGCAATGATGACACAAACAGATGAATCCATGGATGACCATGTGATTTTGAGCGTTTTTGAAAAGGGATATACTTATCGTGATAAAGTGATTCGCCATGCAAAAGTGATTGTGAATAAGAAATGAGAGATCTTTATGATATAATTGGTGTTTCCAAAAATGCAACTCAAGATGAAATTAAAAAGTCTTACCGAAAACTTGCTCTGAAATATCACCCAGATCGCAACCCTGATAATAAGGACGCAGAAAAGAATTTTAAAGAAGCAGCAGAAGCATATTCTATATTAAGTGATGCCCCAAAACGGTCTCGTTATGATCAATTTGGACATGCTGGTGTAGGGATGGGTGATGCAGGTGGCGGTCCTGGTGGGTTTAGTGGTGGTGGTGTCCATATGAGTATGGATGATATATTTTCGCAATTCGGTGATATTTTTGGTGGAAGCCCCTTTGAGAGTATCTTTGGAGGTAGTGGCAGAGGTCGATCTCGAGGGCGTGGGACTGATATCCAGATTAAATTGAAATTAACTTTTGAAGAGATTGCAAAGGGTATTGAGAAAAAAATTAAGATTAAAAGATCTGTCGTTGCACCAGGTGCTGATTTTATCACATGTCCTACCTGCAAAGGCCAGGGGCAAGTTTCTACAGTACAGAATACGATTCTTGGACATATGCGATCCACATCTGTGTGCCCTCATTGCGAGGGCTCCGGTAAAAGGATTGGAAACCGTCCTACCGGATCAGGTCCGGATGGAATGATCAAAAAAGAAGAAACCATTAAAGTGAATGTTCCTGCCGGAGTGGAGGAAGGGAATTATATGACTTTGAATGGGCAAGGGAATGAGAATATATCAAAAACTCCCGGTGATCTAATCATTGTATTTATGGAAGAAGATCATGAATATTTTGTGCGAGACGGTGAAAATGTATTGCTTGAAGTCACAATTTCGTATCCCACTGCTGTATTAGGAGGAAAGATAGAAATCCCTACTGTAGATGGTAAAGCAGGGCTCAAGATTCCAGCGGGGATCCAATCAGGTCAAGTCTTGAGATTGAAAGGCAAAGGGTTTCCACGATTAAGGAGTAGGTCTAATGGAGACCAACTGGTAAAGATACAGATTGAAACACCCACAAAATTATCCAGAAGTACGAAAAAACTGATTGAATCGCTTGGAAATGATCTTGAACCAATTCTAAATCCTCTATCGAAAATAGATATTTAATGACATTGTTCACTAAACGGGAAAAGCATGTCATTCTTTTTCTAGTTTGTACACTTATGCTCGGGTATGGAGTAAAATTATACCAAGGAAGCCATCTGTATGACGATTTTAAACCCATGGCTTCAATAGAAAAGGAATCATTTGAAAAAAAAGCAAGATTAGCATATGATACTAGTAAAAGAAAAGGGTTAAATTCGTCTGAGTTATCTACAGAAAATGATTCTAAACTGCAGACAGAAATTATTAATATCAATACTGCCAAAAAGCAGAATTTGGTAAAACTTCCAAAAATTGGAACTGTTACTGCTGAAAGAATTATTCGATTTCGCGATGATTACGGGCCATTTAAAAGTTTTGATGATCTTTTAAAAGTAAAAGGAATCGGCCCTAAGACACTTGAAAAGTTGAAACCACAAATCACCTTATAATTAGATAAATATGAACTTGTCCCAACAAAATAAAACTGATCTTCTTGAAATTGCAATAATACTTGCGACGTTTTTCTTAATAATTGTAATCTATGTACCAGTTGCAATTTGGGAGGAAGAGGCACATTTTCAGAAAGAAAGTCGTTATAGAATGAATAATCTTTATGATATTCAGGTATTTTATTCAAGCTTGACCGGAAACTACAATCCGAATTCTCTGGAAGCCATGGCCTTGATAAATGCAACCAGGGATTCTATTGTGGCGGACTCATTATACATAGGTGAGCAGGAGATCAATATTGGCGGGAAGGTATTTTCTATAGATATTGGCGAATCTTTTGAGTTTGAATTTGACACAACATTTGGATTTAAAAGTTTTCGAAGGGACACAGTCAATGACACTACGGTTCAAATTGCAATATTTGCAGAAGATTTAGGTAGAATTGATACATCCTTTATCCGAAAAAAAGATCTACCTGAATATGAAAGCGATGAAAATTTCATTGAAATTGTAAAAGAAGAGCCTATGAAGCGCGTTGAAGCAATAGAGTATTATAAAACGTATTTACCCGATTCTTCAAATTATTATTGCCCACTTACTAATATTCCCTATCTAATGGAAATTGGAGAAGATGGTGCTAGTTTGAAAGTTTCAAGTCCGATAAAAGAAACTATCAAAGAACCCCGTTATCTATTATTCTCCTTCAAGGCAAATAGTCACGGTATAATTAAAGACGGACAAAAAAGCTGGGATTAAACTGACTGAGCGCATATGGTTGGCTTAGTTATTTCAGATACATTTCTCCTTTGTGGCGCTTGGGTTCGCGATGGTGATTCATTTGTATTGCAGAGTCTGGGTCGAGTTCCATTTACAGAAAGCATCTCATCTATTATTTATGATGAAGCGGAATTAAACTCCGTTTTAGCATCAGCACTCCGTAAATCAAAAGAGACATATCCCTTTGATGGCCAAGAGGTTGTTGTAGGTCTCCCCGACAAAATAATTACACATTCCATTGTAGAATCAGATCAAGATCTTTCAAGGGAAGACAGTATAGATTATATCTATTGGCTTGAATCACAAAAAGCCAGACCAAATTCGCAGGCTGTTTCCATTTTCGGACAAGTCTATCTACCAGATGAATCCAATATACATGTTTGTAGTGTTTCAAATGCCCTTATAAGAACAATTAAGCTTACTATTACTGAATTAGGTGGCACACCGCATTGGATGGGGCCTGTGAGTTCACTTTATCTTGATGGGTCCGGCATGTCGGAAGCTGCAATTATACAGCGAATAGGCAATCAGTATAACTTTATGAAAGTTCAGAATAACCGCTTTGACATGGGTAAGGTTGCATTTACTGGAGGGGTACCAAAAGTAATTTCTACCACAGATGAAAAAAACGAAATTACTTTGGCTGCATTGGGGCTGGAAGAATCTGAATTAGATGATATTCCTGTTTTTTGTCCACAAAAATTGGGCCGCCAATCAACCACTGCATGGGAATCATCAGATCTCAGGATTCCATTGCCGTTTGAGGGTGTGGATATTAATAATCAGCATGTAGGAGGTATTCCAGAATTTGAAGCAAACCAATTAACACAATTGATTACCAGTCACTCTGTTGGCCATTCTTTTAACTTTTTCGATGAACCGGGTATAGTCGATTTCTTTTTTACAAATGTTATTCCAACGCAGGTGGAAGAAGATGTTATTGCTGAACCAGAAGTAATAGATGAAAAGGAAGAAATTATAGAAAAGGTATTTCACCAAATAATTAGAGGGCCTGCTCTTGGGCTTATCTTAATTGTTGGATTATTTATCGCGTTCAATATTTTCAAATTAAAACGAGAATTGAATAATCAATATTTTGGAGTGGATAAAGGTTTTTTCATTGAACGTTCGGGAGAACCAGTAAATGAAATTTCCAAGCCAAAGGGAATCCAGCTACCATCAAATAATCTGCTGAAACAATCCAAGTCTATTACTTCAGCTCTATTATCGATCTTAACTCAAACAGATCTGGATCGTTATAATTCACTCACTATTAGTAAAACTTTTGTGAGTTTAGAATATTTAAGCGGCATCAATCCCAATATAGAAAATATTTTGGATGTAAGTCCAACATCTTTCTCAGTGGAAGCGACGGGACAAGACAGTACAATCTTTTTATGGTATTATAGTTTTGACCTTCCAGAAAATTCGAGAGATGTGGCAACAGGTGGTTTATCTAAAATGGATTTGATGATTCAACTGGATACATTACTTACTGATTATTCTTTAAAGTATTTTGAACAGGTATTTACAGAAAATCAGATATATGGGCCCATGCTCATTTGGGTGAGAAATAAAGCGGATATTCTTCAAGCTAGCGCTATCATTTCCAATGTCGGCGATGAGATACTTCTCAGGAAGTTTGTCCTATTCAACGAAGCTGACCATCCCGAACCAAGAGCTGGATTTTATGTTTCTATCCTGGAAGATTGAATGAAAATCCTTGCAGGACGATTCAAAGGCATTCCCATTAAAATGTCTATAAAAATGCCATATCGTCCAACAAAATCAAGAGTGAGAAAAAGTATTTTTGATAAACTGGTTCCTTTTCATTATTCATCTGTTTTGGATCTTTTTTCCGGTTCCGGAATTATGGGATTAGAAGCTTCAAGTCGAGGTGCTTCCTCTGTCACTTTTGTAGAAAAACATGGAAAAAGTTTAGCATTAATGAAAGAAAACTCACTGAAATTTCATGGGGTAGATTATTCTTTTATTAAGATGGATGTATTTAGCTTTTTAAAAGAAGGCAGATCTTTTGACCTTATTTTTGCCGACCCACCTTACGGTCGATTTGATCTTAAAACTCTTGTAGAAACAATTTATGAACGTTTAAATAAAAATGGTAAACTCATTCTAGAATGTGAAAAGAGTCAGGCTCCATTTTTAGACGCAGATGTGACTGATTATGGAATTACACGAATATTAACTTGGACAAACTTATGAGAAAAATTATTTATCCAGGAACATTTGATCCTATTCACAATGGGCATATCGATATTGCAACTCGGGCAGCAAAATTATTTGATGTTCTTGAATTTGTTGTTGCTATAAATGTGGAAAAAGAGCCATTATTCACTGTTGAAGAAAGATTGTCTTTAATAACCGATTCAACAAAGCATATCAAAAATATTAAAGTAAACCAATTCACGGGGCTTGTAGTTGATTATGCAAAAGATTCTGATTCAATTGCCATCATTCGAGGTCTTCGACATGTAAGCGATTTTGAGTTTGAATTTCAGATGGCTATGATGAATTTTCATCTTAACCCAGACATTGCTTCCTTATTTATGATGCCTGATGAAAAATATATTCATTTGAATTCTACGGTTGTAAAGGATGTGGTAAAAAATGGTGGAGATATTTCCGCTTTTGTCCCATCTTGTGTAAATGAAGCATTATTGTCTAAATACTCCGTTTGATTATTTTTAACTTCGATACTAGAATTTTACTATAATAAATCATTTTTAATGCCTACCTACGACTATATTTGTTCAGAATGCGGAGAGAGGTTCGAACATTTTCAAACCATGACATCTTCTGTCTTAACACAAAAACCAAATTGTGAACAGGAAAAGTGTGCTGTAAAACGAATTGTAAGTGGCGGCACGGGTCTAATTTTTAAGGGTTCCGGGTTTTATCTAACAGATTATAAAAATAAGGATAAAACCGCACAACCTAAGGACAATAAAGAAAATAAAGAAAAACCAAAAACTGATACCAAAAAGAAAGCGGGAGAAACTGCAGTATGAATGGCGCTCAAAAGATGAAAATGGAAAATGGACGATTGATAGTTCCGGAATGCCCATTCATTCCTTTTATAGAAGGAGATGGTATTGGTCCTGATATTTGGAATGCAGCCGTACATGTATTTAATAACGCAGTTGAAAAAGCCTATGGCAATTCTCGACGAATTGAATGGATTGAAGTTTTAGCTGGGGAAAAAGCTTTCAATAAAACTGGAGAATGGCTTCCACAAGCCACGCTTGATTCTATTCAGGATCATCTTGTTGCAATTAAAGGGCCCTTAACGACGCCGATCGGGGGTGGAATCCGCTCCTTGAATGTGGCGCTTCGTCAAAAACTGGATCTTTTTGCATGTGTTCGTCCTGTGCGATGGTTTGAAGGCGTGCCATCACCGGTAAAGGAACCAGACTTGGTGGACATGACCATTTTTAGAGAAAATACCGAGGATATTTATGCAGGTATTGAATGGATGGAAGGGACAGAAGACTTAGAAAAGGTAAAATCATTTTTCATCAATGAAATGGGCGTGACTAACATCCGTTTCCCTGATACATGTAGTTTGGGCGTAAAACCTGTCTCTATAGAGGGGACAGAAAGATTGGTCCGAGCAGCCATTGATTATGCATTATCTCATGAACGAAATTCTGTAACACTTGTCCATAAAGGGAATATCATGAAGTTCACTGAAGGTGCATTTCGGGATTGGGGATATGAAGTGGCGAAAAGGGACTACGGGGCAACAGATCTAGATGGTGGCCCATGGCAGATTATCAAAAAAGACGGAAAAGAACTCATTGTAAAAGATGTGATCGCAGATGCATTCCTACAGCAAATTTTATTACGCCCTGCAGAATATGACGTGATTGCCACTCTTAATTTGAACGGAGATTACATTTCAGATGCATTGGCAGCAATTGTAGGCGGAATTGGGATTGCCCCAGGTGCAAATATAAATTATATCACTGGTCGCGCCATTTTTGAAGCAACTCATGGTACTGCGCCAAAATATGCCGGAAAAGATCAGGTGAATCCAAGCTCTGTTATCTTATCAGGTGTAATGATGTTAGAATATATGGGCTGGCAGGAAGCCGCCGACTTAATTGTAAATGGAATCAAGGGAGCGATTGGGAAAAAACGTGTTACCTACGATTTTCATAGGCTTATGGAAGGGGCAACTAAATTGAAATGCTCCGAGTTTGGTGGCGAAATTATTGCCAATATGGCCTAAATTTTTTCTGATATATAAATTCATCTTTAAATTCATAACGGAAAAATTCCGTTAAAAGATTTATGTTTATCGATTTTACGCAAGTTGAACTCCAGGCCGGGAATGGCGGTAAAGGTGCAGTGCATTTCCGACGGGAAAAATTCGTCCCTAAAGGTGGCCCAGACGGTGGTGACGGTGGTCGGGGTGGCCATATCTACTTTAAAGCAGATGCGAATTTGCATACCCTTCAGGATGTAAGATACAGGCGAAAATATAAAGCAGATGATGGTGGTGCCGGCGGCGGTTCCAGAAAAGCCGGGAAGGGTGGCAAAGATGTAACTGTCCTTGTACCCGTAGGAACTTTGATCCGGAAGAAAGGTGACCATACTATTGTAGCAGATCTTGTTGAGAATGGCGAAGAAATTATTGTTTGTAAGGGTGGGATAGGCGGGAAAGGTAATATCCGTTTTAAAACAGCCACCAACAGGGCACCACGCAAAGCCCAGCCGGGATTACCTGGAGAAACAGGACATTATGAAATTGAATTAAAGGTACTGGCTGATGTTGGATTGGTGGGGCTACCCAATGCTGGAAAATCAACCTTACTATCTAGAATTTCTGCTGCGCGACCAAAAATCGCCGATTATCCTTTCACGACACTTGAACCGAATTTGGGAATTGTGAAATATGGTGATTATAGTTCCTTTGTCATGGCGGATATTCCCGGTTTGATTGAAGGGGCCAGTGATGGAAAGGGATTGGGCCATCAGTTCTTAAAACATATTGAACGTAATAAAATTTTACTTTATTTGATTGATGGGACTGATGAAACACCCTTTCAATCTTTTAAAACATTGGAAAATGAGATTCTTCAGTTCAATCCGGATTTGGATATAAAGCCTGTTTTGATTTGCCGCACAAAATCTGATATTGGAAATGAATTAGCAGAAGAATGGGAAGAATTTGACCAAGATATTCTAGTCATTTCAGCTGTATCTGGTGATGGTTTGGGAACTCTTATTTCAGCATTGTCAAAAGCGGTACAATAATTGGATTTGAAACACCTGATAAACCTCTTGAATGTGCCCAAAATTGGACGATATAGGGTTCGCTTATTAGTCTCAAACATGGGCGTGGATATCAATCCGTTTGAATTATCTATCAAAGAATTATGTACTGTTAATGGGATTGATAAGAAATCTGCGCAACAGATAAAAAATTATAATGATTTTGATTTTGGAATTCAGGAATTAGAAGCAGCATCAAAATTTGGAATTTCAATTGTTTCATTTTGGGATGATCATTATCCAATGCTACTGAAAAAGATTTACAACCCGCCAGTGATATTGTATTGCAAAGGCCAGCCACTGCAGTATAAAGAAGATGTTGTTGCGATTGTTGGCACACGGCGGTTTACATCTTATGGTAAATCTGTGACACAGAAACTTACATCAGACCTTATTTCTAATAATATTACCATCGTAAGTGGCTTGGCACGTGGAATAGACACGATTGCCCATAGAACAACTGTTGAAGGTGGTGGTAGGACTATTTCAGTATTAGGGTCGGGGATAGATGTGATTTATCCTGCTGAAAATAAAAGACTAACAGAAGAGATTTGTGAAAAAGGGACTCTGATCAGTGAGTTTAAATTGGGGACAAAACCGGATCGTGGAAATTTTCCACAACGGAACAGAATTATTTCTGGATTAGCTCATGCCACAGTAGTGGTGGAGGCAGGAGATAGAAGTGGTGCGATTTTAACGGCTCTAAACGCAGTGGATCAAAATCGGGATATTTTTTCTGTCCCCGGAAGAATTACAGATAAACAAAGTGTAGGTGCGAATCGCCTTATCCGTAATGGAGCAATACCTGTTTACAGCGGAGAAGAGATTATCCGTGAGATAAATCCGCGATTATTTAATCCTGTTAAAAGTGTGCAAAAACAGATTTCAATTGAATTGACTGACGATGAACGAATAATAATACAAAATTTGGGACATGATCCTGTTCATATTGATGAATTGGCAAATTCCGTTGATATGAATATCACAGCCCTGTTGCAGATCTTGCTAAAACTTGAATTAAAAAATGCAGTTCAGCAAATTGGTGGTAAGCAGTTTGTCCGAGCATAATGGTTTGGCACAGAAAAATTATTAGGTAAATTTTCAACCCAATATTTTATAATTAATGGAGAGGTGGCCGAGTGGCTGAAGGCGCCCGCCTGCTAAGTGGGTATGCGGTTTATAGCCGCATCGAGAGTTCGAATCTCTCCCTCTCCGCACTTTAATTGACCATAAACCCTGCATAAGCGGGGTTTATTGCTTATAGCCTTGGTTAATGATAAAAAGCCCTGTATTGTACTGAAACCACTGGTCATGTCACTGGCTATTCAGTTTCAACTAAAAAGTGTTAGGGTAGAGGGCAAGCAAGGCGGGGTAGTGCAAAAGAAAAAGGATGACATACATTCTTGTAGTATTTTTTTTATAGGATGATGGGTAGATTATAGAAGTCTAAAACAAAAGAAAATTGAAAATGATTCGGAAAATAATATCCATCTTGCTGGTTCTTGGAATTGTTTGTGGTCAAGATTATGACTCTAATACTGGCAAACCCAAAGAGACAAGCGGTAATGAAGAAAAAGTCTCTCGGTTAGATGGAATTTTATCTTTTAAAAAAAATCCCATCATTCTAAAGAAGAGTGATGATGAAATATTAATAAATCCAGGTGAAAATATAAAAGTTATCACTATAGATGGGAATCTTGTGATTGGTATGTATTATAAAATTTCTATATTAAAAAAAGAAATTATAGTTAGTGGAAAAAAGAAGAATAATATTTATTATAAGGATATCAAGGAGATAAGTAGGGGAATTGGTCATAAATCTGTTGAATATGGAACTACAGGTGCAGTATTGGGTACTCTTGGAGGATTTGTTTTGGGGATGATTATTGTTAGGGATGATGCATATAGAGGAGTAATGGGTGCTCTCTTTGGAGTTGCAGGCGGCATATCTGGATTAGTTGTGGGTCTTAGCACAGGTTTTAGTACACCTATTGATTTTGAAGAGTCAATATTGGTAAATAATAATGAATGGGAAATAGTTAATTAACAGATAGAAAAAATAGCCCCACATTAGTGGGGTTTTTTGTTTGTAGGTTTTTACACAATTAAATCAGATAATATTTTAGCAGATTTATTGCTAAATTAAACTGTAATAAATAAAGGAGATATTAAATGAAAAATAAATTATCACTAATCATCATTTTTACTGCCTTAGGATGTATTCTGAATGCACAGACATTTTCAAAAGCAGAGGAAAAGGTAATAGATGCAGTAAATAATTATTGGTCGCTGTCTAATAAAGATAAGAAAGCATGGAAAGATACTTTTCATGATTCATATAAAGGATGGAATAAAAATAATGAAGCCCTAAGTAATAAATCAATGGTATCCAAATGGATTGATTACAATTGGGGTAAAGATGATGTCCTTTTTTGGAATATTAATCCAATCGGAGTTCAAATATACGATGATATTGCAATTGTACATTATTACTATATGACAATTGAAAAGAATAAAGAATCTGAAAAATCCACAACTTCAAAAGGTAGGTGGACAGATATTCTTATGAATGTTAAAGGTAGTTGGAAATTGATATCAGACCATGGCGGTAAAAAAGAATCAAAAAATGATGATTAAATCCTATTCCCATTAGGTGCTGGAAGCCCCACATTAGTGGGGTTTTTTGTTTATGGGATGTTGTGTAGATTTGAATATGATTAGATATATATCGTTATTAATATTATTTGTTGGCTGTGCATCAAATCAAAAGAGATATGCTCGGGAAGATTATTCTCAAGGCGAGTTAGGTGATTATTTAACCGATGATTATACTCAAGGCGCGTTAGATGATTATTATTTAACCGATAACTATTCTCCAGTTTTCCCCATTGGCATTGGTCCAAAGAACAACCCAAAAGAATATCTTATGACTGGTCCACCTATTGATGTAAAAAAATTAATTAAAAAAGGTGGACTAATGTATAAACCAAAATATATTATAAAAATATTTGGCCCAGGTGAAGCATTTACAGGCAAAGCAATAAACTATTTTATGAGTGGATCAAAGAAAAGTAAAGGTACATACTTAAATGGTATAAAAGATGGAAACTGGACCTATTGGTACGAAAATTTTGGCCCAGATATTATTGAAAGTAAAGGATACTACAAACATGGTAATCGAGATGGATTGTGGGAATATTGGTATCCCAATGGTGAAAAGAGAGAGGCTGGAAATCTCAACAATCAAGAACGAGTTGGGAAATGGACTTATTATAATGAAGATAATTCACTTGATATAGTAATAAGTTACTAATTTGATTTTCCTATCGTTAATCATCAAGCCCCACATTCGTGATCTTTTTTGTTTGCGGGATTAAGGGTAGTTTTAGGAATATTAGATCATGAAATCTCTAAAGGAATTAATCAAAAATTATACCCATAAAAATCCAAAAGAAAATTCAGCTTTTGAAATGTTGAGTTTCCTAAAAACTGATGGGTGCTTTTTAAAAGATAATTATGATGGACACTTTACTGGCTCTGCATGGATTGTGAGTCCAGATAAAGAAGAAATATTGATGACACATCACAAAAAACTGGAGATGTGGCTACAGTTAGGGGGGCATGCTGATGGTGAGAATGACTTGCTCAAAGTTGCATTGCGTGAAGCAAAAGAGGAATCTGGAATTCAATATTTCAAGATTTTGAGTAATGAAATATTTGATTTAGATATACACGATATACCTAAACATATGAACGAACCATCACATAAACATTATGACATCCGATTTTTACTAGAAGCTGATCCTATTTCTAGCAAAATAACCATCAGCGATGAATCATATGATGTAGCTTGGATTCCTATAGATGAGGTTATAGGATTAAATCCAGAAAATTCTATTCAAAGGATGGTAGAAAAGATATTCGTAATTAAAAATTTTGATTCTTATTCTTTTAAAAACCAGTTATAAATTCGATATAATAGTATATTTGTAATATGACATTTATTGTTAATTAAATAAAAGGGAATATGATGGGAAAAGGAAAAGATGCTAAAAAAAGTGAAAAGAAAAAACCATTAAAAACAGCTAAAGAAAAGAAGTTAGCCAAAAGATTGAAAAGAGATGGAAAAGAATAAAACTGAATTATCACTAAATAAAAATAAAGCCCCACATTCGTGGGGTTTTTAGTTTCTGGAATGATGGGAAATATTTATTAGAAATGACTGACACTGATGTAAATAATTAACTAAATTATCTGCACATGAATTAGAAAATAAATAATATATTTAGTGTATTATTATAAAAAGAAACACTTTATACTGTAGTATTTAGTAATTCCATCTAGGCAATATTCTAAAGAATTGTGGGTGAATTCGAAGGAACGGGTGAACATGTGGGACTCCGCATCCCCCTTACCTCGGATTACCACCTGAACTAAGGGTTCACTCACAAAATATTGGAAAGAATACTGGGTACTGGCATAAGAAGAAAATGAAATATCATCAAACATCACCTAAGAAAACGAAAGATAAGAAATCCTACATAACCATGATAAGAGAAGAAAAACAAAAGAAAATGGATATGCTAAAAATGACTGATGATAAGAAAAACAAAGATGATTCAGGAAAAGTAGCTGATAATAGTTAATGACTGAAAAAATAGCTTATTATATACACAAAGCATATTACAAAACTAAAGCCTTGCCCCATATTCGTGGGGTTTTTAGTTAGTAGAATAAAGGGTAGATTTGGATATGATTAAACGCATCACACTACTGCTGTTTATTGGATTTGCATGGGCACAGCACATTGATGAATTAGAAACTTTAGATCGTTATAAGGAGAGATTTCTATTTCAACCTGAAAACCTATTTAAAAGTAAAGAAATCTGGTATAGTGAGATTAGTAATCAACCTTTTACAGGAAGGTTAAAAATTTATTCTAAAAATCTAAATAATTATAAAGTTGCCGAATGCACGATTGTTGACGGATTAAAAAATGGTAATTTTATACAATATTATGATAGCAGAGGAATGTTACCAGGTATCATGGGTCTATACATTCATAACAAAAAAGAGGGTAACTGGACGTGGATAGAACCAGACAAAAATCATGAGAATCATGCGTGGGAAGATTCAGATTTACAAATAATAACAAGTATTGATTATCGTGATGGAATAAGACATGGGTCTATAATAGTTCACAAGGCGAATTTAGAGCGTTTTGACTATATACATAATTACTCGTATCCCAGAGAAGATATGCTTCTTAAAGGACAATATTCTAATGGAGAGAAAACAGGTGAATGGTATTATAATGATAATATATACAATGATTTTGATTGGCTCACAGAACCAAAATATATCAAAAGTAAGCCATTTTACTGGCCAAGAAAACAGACTTATGATAAAAATAATTTAATTAATAGCGAGTGTTGGGAGCCCTGGGGTAGGAAGGTTGATTGCGGAGCATATGAACAAAAAAATCTAGGGAAGCTATATTTATTGCCGGATCTCGATGAACGAAGGATCAAACCGATAGATGTGAAAATGAAGGATATAGTTATTATAAAAGACAATACAGGTAATGATGTAGAAATTAATATTAAAGAATTTGTTCGTCATATAAATAAATATCATCATTCAGTGGACAGTATTCATGGTGAGAGAGGACATAATTTCACAGTAAACGGAAATTTTCGAAAAATGTTAAATGAAAAAATTGGCAATGATAATTAACTGGATTCCACTATTACTCACCGCCCCATATTAGTGTTTTTTTTTATTTTTAGTATGATAGTTGGATTTGGGGATGATAAACCGTAACATAATACCAATAAAATTTTCAATGGAAGGATAATATGTTTTACGAAGATATAAATATTACTAAAAGAAAAACCATAACAAATGGTGCTAAATACGATTTTTTCATTTATGATATGCTTTCACTCGAAAAAAAGCATTCAAATAAGAAATTTGGAAAGGGAGACACAGTAATCAGTAAGGTGAAAAAATTTCAAATGCTTGATGATGAAACTGGAGAAATGCTAGATGTAAAAATTAGATGTTCGAAAAAGTTAGATGATGCAATGGATGGATTTGAACCTAGCGAAAGTAAGAAAGTATTTAATGAGTGTGTAAAAGAATTAGAGACAAAAGGTATAGTAGTAGTCTGATTTGGAGAGTTGAAAGACTATCTCTTTTCGTTTAAAAATGAGAAGAATTATTGAATTAAACCCCACCTTCATAGATTTTTAGTTTGTGTGATATCAATGCGAAAAGTCCAAAAAACACTGACACGCACTCTAAACTACATTTTTCAAATCTGAATGTTGTAAACTAGCTTATGGAAAGTCAAATCATATTTCTGTGATGAAAAAAATTCTATTGATATCATCTATCATCTTATCCGGTTGTAGTCAAAATATTGGAAATCTTTCTATTGTTAGTACCCGGCCGACAAATATCAGCAATGAATATAAATCGATTGGTTTAATCCGAGGAGAGAAAACAATATTTGTTTCTTCAGCCGACAAAATGCCACGAATAAATGATCCAATTCAAAATGCATTGAACATCTCTGGAGCAGATTTAATTACAAATGCTTCTTTTGAACTTGAATTTTATCTATTTTTTAAAATAATAAAAGTAACAGGTGAGGGCTGGGTAAAAAAGACGGAAGGCAATACTATTGAAACTCAAACACAAAAGAAAATTATTGAGTACGACCCAGCAACGGGTGAGCCTATTTACGAATAGGTATATTTATTTAAATTTTGTGGCATAATGTTTAGAATTTTAATCTAATATTATTTATAAACTCAATCTTTGAGATGATCTAGGCTCTTTTTTAAGTAGCTGATTATTTTTTCTGTATTTTTTATTTGTTCTTTATCCAGCATTAGTAAAAATCCATCCGTTTCATAGTCTATAGTTTCTCTACGATCATTTTTAGAAATTAAATTCTGGACTTGAAAAGTCTTAATTGGATGGGATTTACCCTTTACAATAATTTCATCAACGTAGGTGCAGTCTATATCTTTTTTGATAATATTAAATGTATTTTCTGAAATTAATATTTCGTTAGGGTTCGCTAAAGATTCTAAGCGAGAAGCCAGGTTTACACCATTGCCTAATACTGTGTAGTCAAGCCTGTCTTGTGAGCCAAAATTTCCAACCGTACATACATCAGTATGGATTCCCATTCTCACATCTAATGATTCCGTAAGACCAAAAGATGCCCATCTCTTTCTTATAGTTTTTAGTTTTCTTCTCATTTTTAATGCCATTGCTACGCAGGAAACAGCATCTTTTGTAATTCCATCTGTTTTGGGATCTCCAAAAAATATCATAATTGCATCGCCAATATATTTATCAACAGTGCCGCCATATTCAATTGCAATATTTGTCATTTCGGTGAGATAATATGTAATTAATTCAGTTAATATTTCAGGTTCTAGTTTTTCTGTAATAGTTGTAAAACCTTTAATGTCTGAAAAAAATACGGTTAAGTTTTTTCTATTGGTATCAATCTTAACATCAAGCTCTCCAGTAAAGATTGAATTGTATACTTGAGGGGAAAAGTACTTTGATAGTTTTGCAAGGATCATTTCTTTGTCCTTTGTGTCTGTGATATCAGTACCATAGAGAAGAAAAAAATCAAATTCGTTTATCTTTACTAAATTTAAATAGTAGGTTTTATTACCTATCTCAAATTCCATATTATGGATGTCATTAGCATTTGGTTTTGTTAAATTTTTAATTATTTCTTTGGGTATGGTATCATTAAGTGCTATATCCCAGTTTTTGATAATGTATTTAGAAGCATCGTTAAAGTATTTTAATTCACCATTTTTGCCTAACCTCATAACAGGATTTGGATTTTTATCGGGAAATTTATTTATTACTTTTTTTGCAGTAATGTCTGTTGCATAAATAATGATAAAACCAAACTCCGGAACAGGAACAAAATTTGCTAAATATGTTTTATTGCCGGCAGTTAATTCATTCTGAGTGATGCTGTTGGTCAGGATAGTCTTGCTAACCAGTTCAATGAGATAATCTGATATCATTTCCCCAATCTTTAGATTATGAGAGTTCACAATATCAAACGAAGCCTTATTATTATAGTTAAGTATTCCTTCTTTACTAATTCTCATCACCGGGTTTGGATTCTGGTCAGGAAACTTATCGATCGCCTTCTTGGCGGTAATATCAGTGCCATAAACATTGATGGAACCTAATTCCCTAATATAAACTGCTTTAAGTAAGAATGATTTTGAATCTACATTTATCTCAAATGAATGCTCATTTTCTGCTAAAGTTATTTTAAGCTTATCTAAAAATTTCTTATTTGGTTTATCATTAATATTTATTTTCCATGCATCAATAATTGGTTCTGATGGACTATTGTAGTATTGCAAAATCCCTTTATCAGAAAAACGAAGTACCGGGTTGGGATTTTGATCAGGGAATTTTTGCAGGACTTTAACTAACTGTTCACTTTCTTGTATCATAAAAGAAGATTCTTTTTGGTTTACTAATAGCTGGTTATTTTAATAAAGAATTACGAAACAAATATGTCAAATTTAAGAATAATAATAGGACACATTTTCTCTAAAAAATCGTTACTTATTCGACTATTTACTTTTATCTGGGTCGTATTCTGCTCTTGGCTCTGGATAGGTGACCCAATTAAATCAATCGAACTTTCCATATCTGTTCTGATTGGCTCTATGCTCATCCAGGGAATATTTGAATGGTTGTATGAATAAAACTTATTTTCAAATTCCAAGCACCTTATTTTATTAACCGTTTGGACGTCTTATATGAGTGCTGTTTTAAACTAAATAGAATTCTTGTTAGATTTGAATATGAAAGGGAGATTAAAATGAATAAAACAATATTATCCATTATGTTGATTTTACCAATGATATCTTTAGCCCAGAATTCAATCAATAAGGACGATAAGGTTCAGAAGCGTCCCACGGCAGATCAACTACGTGAAAGGCTAATTATCGGTGTTGAAAAGGGTAGAATAACGCAGGAACAGGCGGATAAGAGGTACGAAGCCTTTATGCAAAATGAGTCAAATACAGATGATAAACCTGATATTGAAACACGATATATAAGACTAGGCGTTGAGACGGAAGAGTTGAATCGAATACAAACCAAATTGAAGGATAGTGGTATTACTGATGATCAGCTTGACCTTGTTCTGGCCGCGATGATAAGGATGATACATGTTGCAAAAAACCAAGGGAAAGAGATTGATTTTAGTCCCCGTTTCCAAACCTACTTTGAAAATAAAGTTGGGCTCAACAATTTACAGATCCAAGTTGTAAAAGGTCTTTCCAGGAGGGTTGCACGCAAGTTGTGATAATGATTAAAAGATGAAAACAATTCAAATATTAAAAGTCCTACTAGGGCTAAGCAGTGTTTCTGTTGTTTTTTCAGAATTAGATATTTTAGTTGTAAATGAGTTTAATATTTCTGAAACCAGGGAAGTTGAACCGGACCTATATTGGGCTTGGGAACCGGACTCGCGATGGCTTAGTGGTGTTGATTGGGGTGGGCAAACCTTTTATGGATATATTGGACTCAGTGAAATTTTTTTGGGATCATCCCTTTCAGCTGATGATGCTATTGATGTAGAAATTCGGTTTGACAGTAATGAAACTACCTTTTGCCAAACATATCGGCGCGACCTGGACTATTCCGCTGCAGGCGTTGGTGTTTTTAGGGGTTCAGCTTGGGACATCTCCGATCCGAATAACCATCGGCGATTGAATATTTGCTTTGTAGAATGGGATGATGGGACCGGCGAACATGCACCCAACCTAATATGGGATCCAGATGATTCTAATTATGGACGACGAGAATATTTATTTATTATGCTCAGTGATTATGACGGCACTGGGGAAACGTATGACAATAGTAACACAGGATTTGATTCAGATGTTATTTATAGTTGGTGGCCAAAACTGAGATCAGGTTATACTTTTTTTCAGACTGATCCTGCTTCATTGACAATCAGGACCGCTTTTATAACGAATTTCTCATCTTTGCCGGATGATGGACAATTGACCCTTTCTTGGGAATTTGAAGAGGAAGGAGTAGATCACTTTGATCTATTTTATTCTACAACAATTCCACCAAATAATTTGCTAGTTCAGTTAGATGCTGATGATAGGTCTTACTTACATACTGGATTAACAAATGATGAAAAAGTCTATTATCAAATGAAAGGTGTATCCTCTCAGGGTGATATATTGTATTCCAGCATACAAATATGGGGGAAACCAGGTCCTGTTTCTATGAATATGGACTTATTAGGGACATGGAATGAGAGAGAAAATTATGGGGATATTTGGGGGTATACTGACCAGATAACGGGAAAAGAATATGCCTTGCTTTGTGTTCGTGACGAAGGCTTGAGTATTATAGATATTTCAGACCAACCAATTGAAGTTGGGTTTGTTCCTTCTATGCAATTTGGTTCAGATGCTAAGGATGTAAAAGTGTTTGACCATTATGCAGTTTTAATTAAAGAAAATGAGCCTGCTCAAATCATTGATTTATCAGACCCAGAAGACCCCAACGTAGTCAGTACGATTCATTTTGGTTTATCTATTGAAGATGGAGGAGCACATAATTGCTATATCAATGGCCAGTATTTATACGTAATTGGACTTGATGCCGGTGGGTTGGAGATCTATGATCTTACCAATCCAGAATCACCACAATGGGTTGGTGACTATATCACATATTATTATCATGATATATACGTAAAAGATGGAATTGCTTATGCAGCAGCCATTCATGGTGATGGCGTAGATATTTTGGATGTATCTAACCCTTCGAATGTTCAATTATTAGTAAATTTTAATTATGAAGGATCTGGTGCTCATAATTGCTGGACAACGGAAGATGGAAATTATGTAATTGTAGGTGATGAAATTGGAGAAGGTAACTGGATTAGAATATTTGATATACAGGACCTGGACAATATCTCTATGGTGGCTGAATACATTGTTGATCCTGAATCGGTTGTACATAATGCCTATGTAGATGGGAATTTGCTGTATGTTGCGCATTATACAGAAGGTGTTCGGATCGTTGACCTGTCGGATCCTGAGAGTCCGGTAGAGATTGCTTATTATGACACCTATCTACCGAATGAATATGGGTACGAGGGATGTTGGTCTGTTTTTCCGTATTTTGAATCTGGGAAAATCATAGCCTCGGATCTGCAATCCGGTCTATTTGTTTTGGAACACCAACAATTTGTAAATATTGAGAAACCAAATGCTCCGGCTGGATTTAATCTAAAACAGAATTATCCCAATCCATTTAACCCAACCACAAGGATCAATTATACAATTGGTTTGGAATCTTTTGTTAATTTGACTGTATTTGATGTATCTGGGGATTTTGTAAAAACACTTGTGAATTCCCATAAACCAACTGGTATTCATTCTTTACAATGGCACGGGACGAATGAATTGGATAAAAAAATGCCTTCGGGTAGTTATTTTATAAAAATTAAGACTGGAGAATTCACTCAATCCCGAAAAATGATTCTTTTGAAATAACTATTTGGATATAACCAATTATTATAGAGTTTACCAAAAGAAGTAAAATAAAAAGGCTATTTCAATTATAGATCTTCATTGACAGAAATTGATATACCTAACTGGGTCTCAACAAGTTTAGCAATCTCCATTTCTGCTGTCATAACGATACCATCTGTCTCTATCAAATCAGTGATCTTTGGTCCCAGGACTTGGATTTGCTCTGCACTCAGCAATATTTTGATCCGATTTAGGACACTACTAATATAATTCATTTTTTCATTATCTGCTGTTTGTCCTAAAACCTGGTAAGCTTCATTTAAAAACCGATCAGCTCGCTCTTCAGAAAATTCTGGGAATAGTTCAGAAATGGCATTAACCCAAGATTCCCGCTCTTCATAATCTGCCTGACCATCTGCTAGATGGATGGAAGCACATAAATGAGTCACTGCTTCAATCGGAGACATATTAGATGGAATGTTGAATTCTGGCTCTTTTCCCTTTTTGCTAAACCAACCCATTATTTTGCTTCCCATTCTGTCGATGTAAATGTTTTCATACTTAAAGCATGGATCTCATGCTTCATCAATTCACCCATGGCATCATACACTTTTCGATGTCTTTGTATCAAATTGTCCCCTTCAAAATCATTTGAGACTATAATTGCTTCTAAATGAAAACCACCATCATGAAGTTTATGATTTAAATGACGTCCAGTGAAATCTTTGACTTCGAAATGGTATAATTCCATTGCAGATTCGAGTCTCGTTTTCATTACACTTTCAATTGCCATTGTTTTTTTGCTTAAAGGGTTAGAATTTTCATGCATGACTGATCCAAAGTTATTTCAATTAACGGAAAAAGATAAAGCCAAATATTTGAAACTGATTGATGATATAGATACTGTTCATTCCAGGGCCATTACAAAAGTAATAGGCAGAAAAATATCAGGTATGTTAGATGATGGGAAGCTCAATTCTGTAGAGATCGCACTTATTGATGATATTGCAATGCTTATGGGAATTTTAGAACTTCACCCCGAACTTCCCAATTCTGTTGTTAAAAAGATTTTGTTTGCCATGACGTATTTTGTGGATGACAATGATGAAATTCCTGATGTGATTCCGGATTATGGTTATTTGGATGATATAAAAGTTGTGGAATGGGTAATAGATGATATTCAGAGCCAAATCCCACCTATGACCAAGTCGTAGCTTATTTTTGTTTGCTAATTGTTTTGCTACTGCTGTCGATATCTTCTTCAGAAAATTGCCATTGACAGGGTGGACACCACCAGGGTTTTCCATAATACGTTTCTAAATTCTCAACTAATTCTAATGGTTGAGAACACTTGGGGCAATCTCGTTCGGTGCCTTCTTTAGGCCATTTGTAATCGGGCCTATATTTTAGCCCATCTTCAAAAGTATGATGTTTTAACATGTCTTGAAATTACAGAGTTATATGGGCTGATTAAATATGAGATTTAAAATATTGACAGAATTACAAATATCAATACACCTATCAGCGAAAAACCAACATAGTTTTGGATTTTTAATTCGTTTTCCATGATTTCTATCTGAGCCAGATAGTGATCATAAAAAAGAAACACTTCCAAAGTGTCATTTTCAGCCACATATACTCGTTTTATACCATCACTTAAATTATTTCGAATCTTTTCGTTTTGTATATTAGGCGGGATATAACTTACTTCGTGGAACCCCGGCAATACGGGTACAGGTCCACCCAAAGGATGATTGCCAACATAATATCCATCAATAAAAAAGGAGACATTCATACTGTCTGTTTTAATTTCAATAAAGCCAAATGATTCTAAATCGTCCACGGGCTGAGCCTGGAGTAGCGAAATTGAAAAAAGAAGACCAAATAGTACGAAAAACACCTTTTGCATAGCTGTCAAATTATTTTTGTCTACCCATGAAATCAAATAAGTAAATTTCGTGTTCATGAATTCAATATTTCTTCCAAAAACGCTCTTTTTTGTTGTCATTATTCTTTGCTCTGGGGGGTGTGCTTATTATAATACATTTTATAATGCCCAACAATATTATAAAGAAGCTGAAAAGATCCGGTTGCAAAAAGAAGGTAAAACCATTCCAATTACTGCATTGGATAAATATGGTAAAACTATCCAGAAATGTCAAAAAGTTCTAAGCGATTATCCTGAATCAAAGTTTAGAACCGATGCGTTTCTTCTCATGGCAAAGTCAAAGTATTACAGAAAAGATTATGATCTTGCAATAGATGATATAAGAATTGTAACTCAAGAAGGGAACGAGAACCAAATTGAAGAAGCCCAATATTTGCGTGCCCTATGCAAATGGAAAAAGGGAAATGCACAAACAGGGATTAATGAATTAACAATATTGTTAAATATTTCCCCTTCAAAAGAAATTCAATCAAAATGTCATTTATCTCTTGCGGAGATTGCACAGGAATTAAAAGATTCTGATTTGGCTATGTCCCATTTACTGGATGGGGCAAAACTCACAAAAAGCCGTGATCAAAAAGGTGTGATTTATGGACGCTTGGCAGAAATGGCTTTTAATAAGGAAGATTATGATATAGCCAAAGATAGCTATGCAAATGTGATCACCAATTCATTATCCAAAGAAAAAATTGAAAATGCCCATCTACAATTATTAAAAATACTAAGAATCCAGAAAAACTATAAGGCAGCTTCTCGGAAGATCAAAGGCATGCTCACCGATGATAAATTTAAACGAATTGCAGGAAATTTAGAATTGGAATTGGTTCAGCTTTATCGTGCACAAGGTGAAATATCCGAGATTGAAACCCGACTGGAATCTATCGTAAATGATTACCCAAGAACGCCCGTTTCTGCGGAAGCTTATTATTTTTTGGGAAAAATATACACATCCCAAAAATGGGATTTGAAAAAAGCTAAAGAATATTTTGATCAGGTTAGTAAAGAATCTAGTAAATCGCTTTTCTCTCCCATGGGTAAAAGTCTAAGCAAAGCCATCGGAACCTATCAGGAAGCACAGAAAGACCTCGAAACTCATTTGACAATTTTAACACAGGATACCACTCAGATATCAACTGAATCAGATACGTCCGTCTTTGATCCGGAATCGGGTGAAGCTATTATTGAAACGCTAAATCCTTTAATCTCTGCTGTAACTCCGGATCGAACGATTCCTGAACTTTATTATCAATTGGCTGATCTTGAAGCGTTTAGTTTTAAACGCTATGCCCAAGGGATTCAATATTTAAATCAAATTAATTCTGAATATCCCGAGTCTTCCTTTCATGCCAAATCCATTTTCACAATGGCCTTCATGTTCGAAAATATGGCAGATTCTGTCAATGCCCAATCAACACGAAATCATCTATTGGAATCCTTTCCAAATTCGGAATATGCTGCTTATATATCAGAAGATGTAAAAGTGGAAAAAAAGAAGCAGGAGATCTTGTATTCCAAGGCAGAGTCCCAAGTTACTAGTAACCCTGATAATGCGATCCAACTATTAAAAGAGTCAATCAGCCTCGACGAAAAAAGCGACTTGGCAGTATCGGCAGCGTATACAATCAGTTACCATTATGATCAGTCTACAGAAATTGACAGTGCCTTGAAATATTACCAATGGATTCAAGATAATCATCCAAGGTCAGACCAATATCATAGTGCAGCGAAAAGGGTTCAAACTCTGCAGATGGTTTTATCATCAATCGAGACTGTTACGGATACTATTAATATCATTAGGGATGACAATTGAGAGCGAATTTTCTTTCTATATGTTATCGTTCAACTCGATTTATCATTACCAAAATACTTTATTTTTTCCAGGCATTATTATTTCGTTCAAAAGATCTTGAACCTGCTGTCATAGGTGGTGATGCTTTTCTATCCACTATTTCAATTATCAGTGCCCCTTTTTTCAATTTTAAAATCCCATCCGGAAATGACGTTGAAGTTTTCGGGTTAGAATTCCCATCACCATTAGTGGCCGCATCATTTAAATCGGAAACGGAGATCCTGAAAATTTGGCTCCAAATGGGACTAGGTGGTGCCATTTTTAAAACAATTATGAAAAATGAACGATTGGGGAATAAAAGACCACGTCTCCAAGATGCCAGCCTTGCCGGAGAAAAAGGATTCTTGAATTCTATGGGGTTACCGGGAAAAGGAGTAAAGTCTTTTACTGCTGAAATAGCTGATTTATCTCTATGGAATTTTGATCGTCCCTTAGGTGTGAGCGTTGGAGGAGATTCAATATTTGAATATATTGAAAGTGTTAATCATATTGAAAACGCATTGAAAAATAAATCTATTCCTTATTTTTTTGAACTTAATGTCAGTTGCCCGAATACAAAAAATGGACAAACGGTTGGGGACGATCCTTTAGAACTAGAAAAACTCCTGAATGAATTAAGGTCAAATATGCGGAAACCAATTTCTGTAAAAGTTTCCCCGAATCTTTCTAATCAGACATTAATGCACATAGGAGAAATTTGTTCAGGAATAAATCAAGTGTTTATTAATGCAGGGAATACACAATATAAAAAATCAATTGATGTAGGTGTTAAATCGAAACATTTCATAAACGAAGGTGGAGGATTTTCCGGTCCTGCACTTTTTGATCGAACTCTGGAAATGGTGAAATTATTTTCAGAATTTGATATTCCAATTATGGCAACAGGCGGTATTTCCAAAATTCACCACATTGATGCTGCCAAGGAAAATGGCGCTTCATTGTTTGGTTTGGCCACTGCACTGGTTCTAGATCCCTACTGTATCCCCAAGATTAACAAACAATTATAATGTTCACGATTGTATTGCTGGAGCCACAAATTCCGCCCAATACGGGCTCTACAGGGCGTTTATGCGGCGCAACCAATACAAGGCTTCATATCGTAGGAAAACTGGGTTTTGAGCTATCAGATAAAACATTGAAAAGAGCAGGGCTGGATTATTGGGATCATATTGATTGGAACTATTTCCCAGACTTAGAGAAA
>Ga0209360_1000357_pt1 | contig 39219 bp, 36 predicted proteins | sample SaaInlV_130m_DNA_3_FD_184651 | JGI IMG/M metagenome (GOLD analysis project Ga0209360, IMG submission 184651) | Marine microbial communities from expanding oxygen minimum zones in the Saanich Inlet - SI037_S3LV_130m_DNA (SPAdes) (version 2) | ecosystem: Environmental > Aquatic > Marine >... | reverse complement strand
ATAATACATTTTTCGATGGGGATTTTGTTTTTCGCAGAGATCATAGGGCCAGAAATTTGTTGTCAGATTAGGGGATTTGCCGAGCCCTGTCGGGATATGGAAAAATTGCGCGAAAGTTTTTTCGGCCAATAACTTATAGAAGTCTTCATCCTAATATAATGACAGGGTTTTCTCCACTAAACCTTTGAGAAAATTGACTTGATTTCTAAATTTTTTTGTTCATACAATTGATAGTTCTCATTAAAAATAAAGGATTTATTCATGGGAGACCAAACCCATATCGTAGAGTTGATCGATCAGGTTTTAAATGAAACGCAGGATCGACCCCAATTGCAGGAAAAGGTGCTGGATCTCAGGGACGCTCTGTTCCAGGCCCAGCAGTCTGCCCAGCAGTATGCGCTTAAAATTAAGGTTTTAGAGGAAGCCATTGAAAAATTAAAGTCTCCTGCCCACCGTATTGGCACGATCCTGGGCCAGGGCGAGGAAGGCTTGGTTCGTCTGGTCTCCGGAGGCACGGAATATCAGGCGGCGGTTGTTCCAGAACTGGTGGAAAATGAGGGGTTAAAAACAGGGGATCAGGTAGCACTGAATGAGGGGTTTGTAGTGATTGCCCGATTATTGCTTCCCAATCAGGGACCATTGGCAAAAATTTCCGCGAAGCTTGCCGGTGGGCAATGGTTGGTGCAGGCGGCGACCGGCAACACGGAAACCATTGTTCTGGTCCGCGACGGTTTGGATGAAGCCAGCCTGAAAGAGGGAACAGAAATTTTTCTCGACACCAGCCAAAGAGTTGTTTTGGGTAAACTTCCTGAACGGGAGTCCCGCACTCTTATTGAAGACGATTACGAACAGGTGGAGTGGTCCGAAGTGGGAGGGCAGGAAAAAGTAAAAGAAGAGGTTCGCAAAGTTTTAGAATATCCGCTCCTGCATCAGGAAATCCTGAGCCAGATGGAATATCAAGTGCCCAAGGGGTTTTTGTTTTATGGTCCCCCGGGTTGCGGCAAAACTCTCATTGGCAAAGCGATTCTCACGGAAGTGATTCGCAAGCTTTCCGAGGAGGAAGAATCCGAACTGCAAGGTCGATTCATTTATGTGAAAGGGCCGGAGATCCTCAATATGTGGTTGGGTGAATCGGAGCGTAAAATCCGTGAAATTTTTAAAAAGGCCCGGGACTATAAAGAAAAGGGCCAGATCCCTTTTATATTTATAGATGAAGCGGAGTCCATTTTAGGAACCCGGCAGGCTTGGCGTGGGTCTAACATCAGTAACACGGTGGTTCCCATGTTTTGCGCGGAGATGGATGGCATTCAATCCCTTCGCGAAACAGTGGTGATTCTGGCGACCAACCGGCCCGACCTGATCGACCCGGCTATTATCCGGCCCGGCAGAATTGACAGAAAGATAAAAGTATCGCGTCCCAACCGCGAAGAGTGCAAAGCCATCCTGCGTGTTTATCTGAAAGACGGGCTTCCCCGCGAACATGAAGATTTTAATTCCATGGCCGAACCATTTCTGGATCGCCTCTTTAGCCAAGGCCCCGATCAGGAAGTGCTGGTACTGACTTTGCGAAGTGGCGGCAATCGCAAAATGTACTGGAAGGATTTTATTTCCGGCGCGGCCATTGAGGGAATCATGAAACGCACCAAGGAAAGGGCCATCGAACGGGCCATTCGGGGTGAAACACTGTGCCTGACGGTGGACGATCTTGTAGTTTCTCTTGAGACCGAATTTCAGGAAGGCAGTCTGCTTCCCGCTGAATCGAACCTGGAAGACTGGCTTCAGCTTTTGGATATGGAATCAAAAAATGTTGTGCGGGTACGGCGGCCGAACGAATCGGATAAGGCGACCGAAAACACGATGCGTCGGTCAATTATATGAGTGTTCCTCTTTTAGGTTTAGAGACCGAGTATGGAATTGTCCGGGAAGACCTGGAAAATTCTGACCCGGTCGAAGAGTCGATGAAGCTGTTGCAGGCTTGCGAGCGCAAAAGTGTTTTCTGCAAATGGGCTTATTCGCAGGAAAACTCGCATCTGGATATGCGTGGGTTCCGGGTGACCTCTTTGGCTCAGGATGAGGAAGAGGATGCCTTTTGCGCCGAAGATCGTAAAAGGTCTTACTCCTATCTGGATATGAAGTGCGACCGGGTTTTGACAAACGGTGCCCGTTTTTATAATGATCATACTCATCCTGAATACAGTACTCCGGAATGCAACTCGGTATTATCTCTGGTAGCGCATGATGTGGCAGGGGAAAGGATTGTCGCCGAATGCGTGGCCATCCGTAACCGGGAACTGGGGGGCAACTCACTTCAGGTATTCAAAAATAATACGGACTACAGCGGCCACAGTTATGGCACGCATGATAACTACCTCATCCCACGGGAAACGCCATTTGAGGATGTGGTAAACGGATTGGCCCCTTTTCTGGTGACGCGCCAGTTGTATGCCGGAGCCGGAAAAGTGGGATCAGAAAACGCCGATGATTTTCAGGGTTTGCAGTTGGCTCAGCGGTCTGATTTTATTGAAACGCTTTTAAGCATTGAGACCATGACGAAGCGTCCCCTCATCAATACCCGGGACGAGCCGCATGCGGTGAGTAGCCGATATCGGCGTTTGCATTTGATTCTCGGCGATGCCAACATGTCCGCCTACGCCACGGCCTTGAAGGTGGGGAGCACCGTTCTGGTTCTTAACTTGATCGCCAGTGGAGAGAAGCTTGCCGATTTGGAATTGGCGGATCCGGTTGCCGATGTGTTGCGGGTATCTCTCGATAGAACCACGGCTTTACAGCGTAAAACAGGCGGGACCATCACGGCTCTTGAAATTCAGGAAGCTTATGTGGAGGCGGCAGAAAAAGCCTTTGCCGGAAAAAACCGGGAGTGGGACTGGATTCTTGCGGAATGGAAGCGGACCCTGGATGAACTTAGACACAGTCCGGAAAAACTTTCCGACCGTATTGACTGGGCAATTAAGGAAAAGTTGTTTACCGAGTTCATGCAGTCGGAAGGCATCGGCTGGGAGGACCCCTGGCTAAAGAGCCTGGATTTGGAATACCATAACCTGGACCCCGAGCGCGGATTGTATCTGGGGTTACAGCAGGAGGGAGCGGTTCATTCGCTACTCAATGAAAAAGAAATCGCCCGTGCTATGGAGTCGCCTCCCGATGGAACCCGTGCGAAGATAAGAGGCCAAGCGGTGGCGCAAGATGCGGAGAATATAAAAAGTATTCATTGGACTGGAGTTGAGTTTGCAAGCGGAGAGCTTTTGGATTTGACCGGAGTTATCTGCCCCGAAGAGGTTGAAAGTATTCTCAACGAACAATTCGTTTAAGCATAAAGAGGAAATTTGAAAAATGTTTGAAGAACCATATCGCTGGATGGAAGCGGTTTCCACCCGCCACAGTTATGTTCAGGAAAAGCTGAAATTAGGTCAGCCGGTGTTGTCGGTTCCTTTTGATGAAGGGGTGCTGGTTATGGGGTTTTCTCCCCAGCCGGGTAAGGTGTTCGAAATTTATGACCGCATTGCTTTGGGCGGTGTGGGGCACCCTGCTGATGTGGAACGCTTGCGCATGACCCTTCTGGAGATGGCGCATTTGGAGGGTTTCAACCGCTCGGCCCAGGATGTCACTTTGGCAAGACTCCTGCAGTTTGGTATTGCCCCGGCACTCAAACAGAATTTTGAAGAAATCCAACGGGCACCCTATATTATTCGTCTCCTGCTTGCCGAACTGGACCACGACTGCAATCCAACCTTTTTCCGTATAAATTATGACGGACATTGGGAAACTTTTAAAAGCGGAACGGTTATCGCTGGTAATGAAAAAGTCATGGATTGGATTCAGCAGGAAATCCAGAATCTTCCCTTTGCGACGTTTACGCTCGACAAGGCTTTAGAGGAAGTCTGCCGACTTTGGGTTGAAAGCAAAAAACAGCAAGAGGAGGAAAAAGATTTTCCTCAGACCTTGAAAGAGGCTTTTGATCAATGGGTGCTTGAGGGTGCCGTGCTATTGGGGAAAGTGGAACGAAGAGCTATTTACAGGGCCCTCACTAAGGAAGAGATTGAAAAATTAAAATCATCGGTCGGTTAAGCTCTCTGTAAGTGACGGGGCAGAAATCGCCGGGTAAGAAAAGGAGTTGATTCCATGCAAATGAATGATCCCCTGAGAAAAGAAGAAAAAAAAGAATCCAGTCCAGATCGCCATGATTCCGGCCCTTCCAGTCCGGAGCCTTCACGGCCGGGCAGGGATAATCTTTTAAAGCGGATGAAAAAAGTGGACCCGAAGCAAACGGAAAAATACAAACAGAGAACCGGTCAATGAGCTTTCAATCTGATTCTAAAGGTTCGCCCGGAGATTTTTTCGATCTCCTGGAAAGATCCGGCTATCGCTGGCAGGCTCGAATTGATCCTGCGCAGACGCAAAAAGATTTTGCAGTGACCCAGGGCACAACGGTTCTCGCGTTCCACTTTGAGGGTGGAGTGATTGTTGCCGGTGACCGGCGGGCAACGGCTGGTAACAGTATCATGTATGAGCATTGCGACAAGGTCATTCCCATCGATGATTATTCGTTGATGGCTATTGCCGGAGTTCCCGCTACGGCATTCGAGATGGCCCGGATTCTCACGCACAACTTTGAGTTCTTCCGGCGTTCGCAAATGCAGTCCATGAGCGGGGAGGGGAAAATTCGCGCCTTGTCAAGACTGCTGAAAGAGAATGTGAGCATGGCGGTCCAGGGGCTGGGGGGAGTGAGTCCGATATTTGCGACCTACGATTTGCGGGCTCGAAAACCTTCTATACATTTTTACGATATGCTCGGGGCAGATTTTCAGATTCGCACTCATACCGCAACCGGGTCCGGCTCGCCGACCATTCGGGGAATTCTGGAACATGAAGACCTTTGGGGAGAGAAGCCTTTGGCGCAAAGGCCGGAAAGCAGTGCGGTCACCCTTGCCATCCGACTTTTACAAACTGCGGCGCAGTTTGATTCCGCAACGGGTAAAGCCCGTCCGGAGGATAAAATTTTTCCCACCATAGCAATAATTACCGAGGCGGGGTATCGGTTTATGAACGATCAGGAACTGGCAGATATTTGCAAGACCTCTCTCCAACGTTAATTTTTAGAAATACCCTGAAATGAAACAACGCATCTTCGGCATCGAAACGGAATATGGCCTCCTGGTAAAAGGTGATGGGGACTTTTCTTACGATCCCATGGAAATTGCCAACAAGGTCAAGAACCATGTTTTTTCAAAAAACCTGGGTGTGCTGGACCTTCACTATCGGGCCAACGATGAGCCTCCTGGTAATGGCGGGTTCCTGCTTAACGGTGGGCGCCTGTATTTGGATATGGGCCATTTGGAATATGCCTCGCCGGAATGCTCCAACCTTGTGGACCTGGTGACTTATGACCGTGCCGGGGATACGTTGATCCAGGAAGCGGTGGAAGAACTGGGCTGGGCCGATCATGTCTCGTTCATCAAGAACAATGTGGACCTTGAAACCAATGCGACTTTTGGATGCCACGAGAATTATCTGGTAGGCAGGGGATTCCCTTTCGATGAGCGGGACAACCTGAAACTGCTCTCTTCATTCTTAACCACCCGGTTGATTTATTGTGGCGCCGGCAGAATTGGTTCCTGTGATCCCCACCCGTTTCGGGATTGGGAGAACGTTGCGCCTGATGAAAAGCATGGCGATGAGGTGAACTTTCAGATTTCACAAAGGGCCGATCACATCCCTAATGAGTTTTACCGGTGGGTGCAATATAACAGGGCGATTGTCAACACCCGCGATGAACCCTTGGCGGACCCTAGCAAGTACCGGCGCATTCATCTTCTGGTTGGTGACTCCACCATGAGTGAGTTCGCGACTGCCATGAAAATGGGGACGACAACTCTCATGCTGGAAATCATGCAGTTGGGGGTCGCCAAACGGGAATGGATTCTTGCAGACTCGGTTCAGTCTATGCGGTCCATTTCCCGCGATCCGGATTTCAAGTGGCATGTGAAACTGGCTTCGGGAAATTCTTCCACTGCCCTGGAACTGCAATGGGATACTTTGAATACCTGCAAGAAATATCTGGCTGGAACGGATCGAGAGACGGACTGGATTCTGGAAGGTTGGGAATCGGTCTTGACCGATTTACCGAAGGGACCGGAAGCGGTGATCGGCAGAGTGGACTGGGCCAGCAAATACTGGATGCTGAACGAGTTCAGAAACGAAGAAAATCTGGAATGGAACGACCCCTGGCTCAAAAGTCTGGACTTGGAGTACCACAATCTGAACAAGGAAACCGGCCTGTTCTGGGGACTGGAGGCTAATGGAGACGGTTACAGGAAAACCACTGATGAGGCGGTCGAATTCTCAAAGGTAAATCCTCCAAGAGGAACCCGGGCACATGGCAGGGGGGAGCTCGTTAAAAAGCTTATGAGCCAGCATGCTCACATGGGTTATCTCATAGACTGGATTGGCTTTCGCCTGAGTAAAACCGATGAACCGTTTCTGATGCTCGATCCGTTTATCTCCTATAAAGAAGAAATCATTGAGCATCTTGACCAGTTTGTGCCACAGCAGGAAACTGAACAGGGCAAGGGTATGGAAAACCAAAGAGGACAAGGAAAAAAATCTTATGAGTGATTGCCTGTTTTGTAAAATCAGCGAGGGCAGTATTCCTTCCGATAAGGTTTATGAATCGGACACGTTGTTCGCGATTAATGATGTTAACCCGCAGGCCCCAACGCATATTCTGATTATTCCCCGAATCCATCAAGGCACTTTGCTGGATGTCGAGGAAAAGGACCATGGGCTGATGGGTTCGGTGATCAGTGTGGCGAATCAACTGGCTAAGGAAAGAGGACTTGATAAATCAGGGTTCCGGCTGGTGGTCAACTGTGGGGCAGGGGCCGGACAGTCGGTGTTTCATATTCATTATCATCTTTTAGGCGGCCGAGCCATGAACTGGCCGCCGGGCTAACCACTAGGCGTGGGGCCAGTGTGCCGTTGCTTTATTTGGCGAGCAAAGAGTTGTCTCGGCTTGATATGAGCCTCCCCCTGATAAGGGGGATTGAGGGGGTTGCCCTTACTTAATGGGACACTGGATAGAACTATTGCTCATGACACCGGCGGCTATGCCGGTAGGGAAAATTCATGATTACCGCAGAAAAATTATACGAAAAGCTTAAAGACATTCAGGTGGGCAATCCGGTTTGCCGGTTTACCCAGGAACATTGTGAGCTGTTGCTTCCTACCATAAGAAGGATTGAAGAGCTCAAGCGCGAAAAGAATGCCATCATCCTCGTGCATAATTATGTCGCGCCGCAAATTTTTTATAGTGTCGCCGACTACACTGGCGACTCTTATGGTTTGTCGAAAAAAGCGAAAGAATCCGATGCCGATGTCATCGTTTTTTCGGCGGTTCGCTTTATGGCGGAGACCGCCAAGATTCTCAATCCTGGAAAAGTAGTGCTGGACCCCAACCCCGATGGCGGTTGTTCCCTGGCTGATGGCATAACGGCAAAGGATGTTATCCGACTACGCAAAGAATTTCCCGATCACACATTCGTCTGTTATATCAACACGACTGCCGAGGTGAAAGCCCAGTGTGATGTGTGCGTTACCTCTTCGAATGTTTATGCCATTATTGAAAAAATTCCGAATGACAGGATTTATTTTTTGCCCGACAGGCTCATGGGTGAAAACGTGATCAAGCATCTTGAAGCCCGGGGAGTGAACAAGGATATCCAGCTCTGGGATGGTGCCTGCTACGTTCATGAGGAGTACCAGCCGGAAAGCATAGACCAGGTGCGACGAAACTTTGAGGGCGTCGAGATTCTTGTACATCCTGAGTGTCGCTCTTCTGTGGTGGACAAGGCTGATTATGTAGGAAGTACCAGCCAAATGCTTGATCACGTGCGTGAATCGAAGCGAGACTCCTTCTTTCTGCTTACCGAATGCGGCCTGACTGGTGTTCTGCAATCCGAATTTCCGGAAAAAACATTTGCAGGAAGCTGTACACTTTGCAAATATATGAAGTTCAACTCATTGGAAGATATATTAAGCGTGCTTGAGAACCCGAGTCCGCGTAGCATCGTTGAGATCGACCTGGAGACTCAGAAGCGTGCCCTTCAATGTGTTGAGCGCATGTTTCATTACACCAGCTAAACTATGACCTCTGAATTACTTCACAGTCTCGAAAAACTTTCCGAACAAAACCCTAACCCCATTTTCAGTGTAAGCAAGGAGAGGTTTGTCTTGCAGGCTAATCGGGCTTGCGCCAAGGCACTGGAAGACTGGAAGCTTGAGAAAGGGGATCCTGTTCCTGAAGAGTTAACGAGCCTGATTGATTCTGCTTTTGAATCGGCCTGTCCGCAGAAAAAAAGTTTATCTTGCACAGATGTTCTATACGACTTTGAGGTCATACCATTTGTGGGGTCGGGTTCCGATTTTGCTTTGGTCCATGCGCATGCCCCAGAAAACTCTACGGAGAAAAGGTTGAAGGCTATTAAACGCCTGGATGCTTTTCTTTTTAGCGAGAAAAAAAATAAATTGTTGGTCCAGAATGCTTTGGATGGAATCATTACCATTGATGACAAGGGAGTGATGCAGAGTTTTAATCCGGCGGCAGAAAAAATTTTTGGCTACTCTGCCAGAGAGGTGGTGGGGAAAAATGTCAGCCAACTGATGCCGGAGCCGGATAAAGGCCAGCACGATGGGTACCTTGAAAAATATTTTAAAACTGGAAAAGCAACTATCATTGGGGCTGCCAGGGAGGTCATGGGTTTGAAAAAGGACGGCAGTTCTTTCTCCCTCGAACTCAATGTCAACGAGATGGTCTGGGATGGAAAAAGTGAGTTTGTCGGGATAGTACGCGATATTACCCAGCGCAAACAGTTGGAGGAAAAACTGCGAAGGTTATCCGTTATAGATGGGTTGACGGGAATCGGTAATCGCCGCCTTTTTGATGAAACTCTGAATAGCGAATGGAAAAGGGCCATGAGGGACCAACACTCCCTATCATTGATCATGCTGGATATTGATTTTTTCAAACTTTATAACGATAGCTATGGGCATCAGGGCGGAGACACGTGCCTGACACAGGTTGCTACAGCTCTTGATCAATGTGTTCAACGTCCGGCTGATCTGGTGGCTCGTTATGGGGGCGAAGAGTTTGCGGTGGTTCTCCCCGAAACAACCCTGGAAGGAGCGTCCAATCTGGCGGAGGCCATTCGTTCTTCCATTGAAGGTCTGAAAATAGAACATAACGAAAACAAGGTCAGCTCTTATGTTACCGTGAGCGCCGGGATCTCTGCTTTGATTCCGAAACGCGGGGCCTTATGTGAGCAGTTGATCTCAAATGCCGACAAGGCACTTTATCAGGCCAAAGAAAATGGCAGGAACCAGGTGTGCGCTGAAAAGGAGACTGTGTAAGCCCCCCCCGATCCCCCCGTCAATCCCTTTGATTTTTCGGCTACTATAAACCGTTTTAAATAAAAGCTTATGCCATTTTTTGCAGTGGCCGTTAAGGATGTATAGGACATGGAATAGTCCGACTTTAAACATCTTTTGGTGGAGGGCGACTCAATGATCGGAGGCAGTGGAGGACTCGGTTCAACGATTCTCAGCAGTTTAGCTCAGCAGGTTTATCAGCGTTTTCAGAAAGAGGATAGCAATTATTCGGGTGGATTGGATCTCAGCGAAGTTCAGGAAAAAATAGATACGACTGGGAGTGGTCAAGAGATACTGGATAATTTTGACTCCATTGATACCGACCAGAGCGAAGAATTATCGGCTACAGAATTGATCGCGTTTCGGGCAAAGTCCACCGAAGGGCGGAATGAACTTTTTGGTCGGCTGGAAACCCTTTTTCAGCAATCAGGAATTTCTACCGGTAGCATTGTTGACTTCTTGAGCGATGGGTCCGGTCAGAGTGACGATTTATCCTCCATCCTGCAAAACGCGACAAACCTGGATGCTTTGATCGAATCACGAGTTCAGGAGATTTTGACAAGTACCGATGAACCTCCTGAGGCCGCTCTTTTGAAATTCGACACCACCATCTAAAGCTTAGTAAATTTTCCTTCGGGTAATCAAGGGGGGGGACTGACAAAGCTGATTTTTAGAGGCGCCTTTAAACCATCCGGTAGCCGCCATTTTTCTCTTTTCGGGCGACCAGTAGGGTACCCTGAAATTCTTTCTGGACACCTTTTTTCATAACCATCTCTTGCGGTACGTTCCACATCCCTGTAGCAGTCATCATAAAGCTCATGCTGTTGCAGACATCATACAGGTTGGACTGTTCGTTCACTTTCAGGGAAACCTCCAGATCAGTCGTGGCTCTGGGGCCGACACGCTGGGTCAAGATATGAGCCCTGCTGGTACTGCTGAGTTCTCCATCATAAAAATCCTTAAAATCCTGGCCGATCAGGTCAAACACATCAAACCCTAAAAAGCTGACTGCTTTATTAGCGAAATTGATTTTCCCCTCCGGGTCGGTCTGGATGATCAGGTCGGATACCGAGTCGATCACCCTGCGGTATTTTTCCCGGCTGTTACTGATTTCCAGGGAGCTTGTATCAATGGCATCCAGGTCCGCTCGGTTTCTGATAGAGACGTCCTTTAAAATCGCCCAAACTACTTTCGGATTCGAAGCAAAATAATTGAAGAAGGTTTCTTTATCAATTTCCAGAACTTCCGTATCCGAGAGAGCCCGGACACTGGCTGAACGGGGCTTGGATTCCACTAATGCCATCTCGCCAAAAAACTCTCCGGCTTCCCGGACCGCGATTTGTTTATGCTTTTTATATACCTCTACTTTTCCCGAAAGAATGATGTACATAGTTTCCTGATAGGAGTCTTCCGAAAAAAGAACCTGGCCTTTTTTCAGGCAAATTTGTTTTCCCGCGTTAAAAACGCGTTCCAAATCCGCTTCCTCAAAAAAGTGGGAAATGTGGGCCCGTTTCAAGGCTTCTAAATCTTTGCGAAGATCCATGACATTAAAACCATGTGTATAAAAATGTTGGTGCTGTAATGTCAAGCTATGCTTCAAGCCTTGTAAATGCAAGAGGAAAATGGCCTTATTTGATTTCGTAACTGAATCGTAACAATGGGAGAAAAGGTGACTATGGGTTGCGCTGAATGGAAGTCCCGGTTTGCCAGTAGATTTTGAGGCACCTTCCCCCTCGTTTGTGGGATTGTGAAAAACTGCATGGTCCCCTACCTTATAAGTGTCGAGTGAAGATGTTTTGCAAATGAAAAAGCTTCAAGAAACTGCAAGAACTTTTAGAAGGTTAATGCCATGTCTTTGATAGGACAGATTGCATCACCCACACCAACTCTGGATTCTGCAACCCTCATTTTTGATGCCATCGAGTATCTTATTAGCAACGATTGCGATCATGCCTTTGTTCAGCATGAAGGAGAAACGGCAGGTATCGTGTCGGCAGGGCAATTATTGGAGAATTACAGCTCGAAAGACTTGTCTAATACTTCGATCAGGGAATATATGGAACCCCTTTTGACGATTAAGCAAGACGAACCGCAGGCCAGAGCGGCGAAAATCATGTCAGAGCATGAAGTAGGATGTATTGCCGTGACAAACCAGAATGGGGCGTTAGTCGGGGTCGCGTGTTTGAAAAAGTTAAACGGCTCACTTTCGGAGTATTGAAACCTCACCGCTCTCTGCCACCGCCGACACTTTTATCCCTTCGGACCAATCATATTTTCAGGCCGCACTTTCTCGTCAAATTCCTCAGGTGTGAGTAGGTTCAAAGCCGCCGCCGCTTCTTTCAGTGTACTGTTATCCTGATAAGCTTTCTTTGCTACTTTGGCGGCGTTGTCGTAACCGATATGCGGATTGAGAGCCGTGACCAGCATGAGTGAACCTTTAAGATGTTTTTCGATTTGTATTTTGTTGGGCTCAATGCCGACTACGCAATGATCGTTGAAAGATCGGCAGGAATCGGCGAGCAGGCGAATGGACTGAAGAAGATTGTAAATCATCACCGGTTTGAAAACATTGAGTTCGAAATGACCGGAGCATCCGCCTACATTAATAGCGGTATCATTGCCGATCACCTGTGCCGCGACCATTGTCATCGCTTCCGACTGGGTGGGGTTGACCTTGCCCGGCATGATAGAACTTCCCGGTTCATTGGCAGGTAAAACGATTTCCCCGATTCCACATCGGGGACCGGACCCGAGCCAGCGTATATCGTTGGCGATTTTCATGAGCGAACAGGCAATCGTTTTTAAAACGCCGCTGGTCTCGACAATGGCATCGTGTGCCGCGAGGGACTCAAATTTATTCGGTGCGGTGACAAACGGACATTGGGTGAGCTCGGCGATTTGCTCGGCGACTTTTACGGCGAAATCCTTGTGCGAGTTGAGGCCGGTTCCCACTGCGGTTCCGCCCAGCGCGATCTGATACATTCTGGGCATGCAACCATTAATGCGGTCGAGCGCGTATTCCAACTGCGTGGTGTATCCGCTGAACTCCTGGCCCAGGGTAAGCGGGGTCGCGTCCATCAAATGGGTGCGGCCAATTTTTATGATGTCTTGAAATTCATCGGTTTTTTTTCGGAACGATTTGGCCAAGGTTGATACCGAGGGGATGAGTATGTCTCGAATGCGCTCTACTGCGGCGATATGCATTGCTGTGGGGAAGGTATCGTTGGAAGACTGCCCCTTGTTGACATGGTCGTTGGGGTGCACCGGGTCTTTCGAGCCGATAGTCCCTCCCGCTATTTCGATAGCCCGGTTGGCGATAACTTCGTTGGAGTTCATGTTGGATTGAGTTCCACTGCCGGTTTGCCAGACTCTCAGGGGAAAATGTTCATCCAGTTTTCCTTCGATCACTTCATCGGCGGCCTGGCAGATCAAGTCTTTGATATTTTCAGGTAAGAGTCCCAGTTCAGCATTGACCATGGCCGAAGCCTTCTTCAATATGCCCATCCCTCGGATGATTTCGCGCGGCATGGTTTCAATGCCGATATCAAAATGGATCAATGATCTCGCGGTTTGGGCTCCATAATACTTGTTGGCCGGGACATCGATCTCTCCCATGCTGTCAGTTTCAATCCGGGTACTCATAACACTCCTCCTCAGTTTGTAAAATAGTCTGCCGCTTCCGGCATTTTCTCTTCAATATAAGTTTTAAATTTTTTTAACAACCGTTGTTCGGCTTGACGCACTGCTTCTCGAGTGACCCCTCTCTGGTCGCCAATTTCCTGGAGCGATAAAGGGTCCTCGGAAAGAATACGTTTGTCGAGAATTTCTATTTCGTTGGGATTCAGCCCGGTTTTGAAATTCTCAATATTTTCATTGAGAATCTGCCGGAACTGTTTCAATTCCACATTTTCTTCGACGGACTGTCCGCCCTGGGAAAGGGTTTGCGCAGGGGTCATGGTGCTGTCGGGACGAGACGGAGTATCAATGGAAACATCCATCGCGCCGATGCTTGCGGAGACGTCAATGACTTCTCCCTCGTCCACTCCAAATCGTTCGGCCAGCAGTTTGGTGGTGGGGTCAAACCCCTGTTGCTCCAACTTTTCTTTTTCCTTTTTCAAGTTGAACAACAGTTTTCGCCGTGCGTTGGTGGTGCCCACCCTCACCAGTCGCCAGTTGTCGAGAATATGTTTCAGGATATACGATTTGATCCACCAGGTCGCATAGGCGGAAAGAGGCACCCCTCGAAAAGGGTCGAAATTTTTAACCGCTTTCATCAGGCCAACATTGCCCTCTTGAACCAGGTCCATCAGGTTTTGCCATTCGCGCTTGAAAGTCATGGCAATTTTAATAACCTGCATCAGGTTGGCAGTGGTCAGTTTATAGGCGGCTTCGAGGTCACCGGTTTCTTGATAGCGAATGGCCAGCTCTTTTTCCTCTTCTGCTGTCAGGGCCGGGTATTTGCGGACTTCCTGCAGGTAAGCTTGAAAAGGATCACGCGGGACCAGATCTCCTTTAGTGGGCCGGATCGCCGGCACCATGGACTTATCTGGTTTATCCAACTCAAATGTTGTTTCGTCGGTCATGGATCAGGAATTTTCCTGTTAAATATCAATGCTTGTTTTGCCGCCATTTACCGGGTTGATATTCGGCTGGCAAAACTTTAAAATGGCGAAATGGTCCGTTTAGCATTATTTGGAATTGCCGTAATCCTGCTGATTCTTGTCGCGCGTGCGCTTTTTCCGGGAAAAAGCTCGTCCGCAGAGCAAGAACCCACAGAAATGGTCATGGACCCCAACAACGGGGTGTATATCCCAAAATCTGAAGCGATTAAAAAAACTATTGATGGTAAAGAATACTATTTTTCAAGCGAGCAAAGCGCTGAAGAATTCATAAATAAACAAAAGTCCCCATAGGGGGAAGCAAAGCGTCCATATATTATAACAGAGGATTTGCCTTTAACCGGAGAAACAGGGAAATTGATTATGCACTATAAAAAAGAACGGTTTAGTCAGTTATTGAGGTGCTTCATGAGGCGGGGTATTCCTGTTTTGATGATTTTGGGACTGGTAGGCGCGTCTCCCGTATTTGCAGAGGAAAAATGCGAGCCGGTAGATAAAAAACGTATCAAAATCGAAGGTTTTATCTCCAAATCTTTCCGCAAACAAAGAAAACAGGTCTTCAAGGAATTTGGAGAGTTGGGTTCTACACGTGTGGCCTTGAGGGTGTATCCCATGGGCGAGACTTCGAAAGTGATAGCAGTGGGACGATGTGTTCCTGCTTACCTCGCCCAGCATATCATCAAAAAAGCCATGCAATACAGCACTGGCGTGGAGAGCCTGGTGCAACAACAGTTTGTCCATACCCATTGGGTGGGTGTTGGAGTCACGATGTTTGATGAGCCTTCACAACAGATTGTATCAGCCGAACAGGTTCAGCAATTGCTAAAGCCGGATATTTCCGATGCGGAGTTTCATGTCCTGTACCGGAAACTGTCGGTCCCCAATGCGTTGACTCCCTTTTTCGGCCTGCAGGTCCCCAATGTCAAAATCGCACCCCCCAGCAAGGGAGACGACTATCCCTAGCCCCTTAGCAGGGGAGGCAGATAGCAAGGGCTCTTTGTGCCGAGGTAAACTTTTGCTGTCGGCAAAGCTATTACTAGCTGGGTCCACGCCTGGTGGTTATGCTGGGTTGCCGTGGCGGATGATTTCTCCTGTTACCAGATAGATCACATCTTCGGCGATGTTGGTAGTATGGTCCGCCATTCGTTCCAGGTAACGAGAAGCAGAGAGCAGTTGAATATAACTGTTCAAATTTTCGATGTCCTTTTTTATAGCTTGTTCCACGCAAACATACATTTCGCGGTTCATGGCATCGACTTCATCATCATCTTCGCAAACCCGGCGTGCGAGCTTTTCGTCACGGTTTACCATTGCATCGAGTGAACGTTTCAACATGGATTGAACTTTCTCTGCCATTTTTTGCAGATCAAAAGGAAGGTCAACCTTTGCCTCGCCAGAGAGGTAAACCGCACGCTTGGCAATGTTCACAGAAAGATCAGCAATTCTTTCCAGGTCATTATTGATTTTTAAAATGGCAATGATAAGCCTGAGGTCATTGGCCACAGGTTGGTGAAGAGCCAGAATTTTCAGGCATTCCTCTTCGATATATACTTCCCGCTGGTCAATGGCGTAATCCGCCGCAATAACTTCTTTTGCTTGTTCGGGTTTTCTTTGATCCAGAGATTGGACCGAAAGCCTGACGCTTTCCTCCACATCGGAGCCTAAAGAAAGAATTAAGTGCTTGAGTTCATCAATAGCTTTTTCAAGGTGTATGGCATGTCGCGACATTTTTTGTCCTCTAACCGAATCGACCGGTTATATAATCTTCTGTTTTAGGAACAGAAGGATTGGTGAATAATTTCTCAGTCGGACCAAATTCAATCAACTCTCCCAGCAACAGGAATCCAGTAAAGTCCGCTACCCGGGCGGCTTGTTGCATATTGTGGGTCACAATCACAATGGTGTAATGTTTTTTCAATTCGACCATCAGCTCCTCAATTCTAGCAGTCGCGATCGGGTCCAGGGCCGAGCAGGGCTCGTCCATAAGGAGTACTTCTGGTTCTACGGCAATAGCTCGGGCGATGCAAAGCCGTTGTTGCTGACCCCCTGACAGGGCCAGCGCGGTGGAGTCGACCCGGTCCTTGACTTCATCCCAGAGGGCAACCGACTTCAGGCTTTTTTCGACAATTTCTCGCAATTTTTTTTTGTCTTTCATCCCGTGGATGCGGGGCCCGTAGGCGACATTTTCAAAAATGGTTTTTGGAAACGGATTGAATTTTTGAAATACCATGCCAACGTTCTTTCTCAGTTCGCTGACATCCAGAGCAGGGTCCATCGTATCCCTTCCATCGACTCGTATTACTCCCTGCAAGCGCGTGTTGTCCACCAGATCATTCATGCGGTTGAGGCAACGAAGCAGGGTGGACTTGCCGCACCCGGAAGGGCCAATGAAAGAGGTGATTTTCTTTTCAGGAAGACGCATATTGATATTTTTGAGTGCCTGAGTTTCACCGTAGAAAAAATCCACATTTTCAATTTCGATCATGACCTTCTGATCATGTAGGGACTCGGAATTTTTAATATTCCCGTTGTTAGAGAATGCGGGTTCTAATTTGCGAGTTCTGTCTTTTATTACGGACATTTTTTCCTTTAGTTGCTTTAGACCGCTGAAGCGGTGAGTTGTTTTCGCAGGCGGTTTCTTAAGAAGATTGCCGCCATGTTTAAAAGAATAACCATCAAGATGAGCAACAAAGTTGTCGCAAAAACCATGGGTCGGGCGGCATCGACATTAGGCGACTGAAACCCGACATCATAAATATGAAATCCAAGATGCATAAATTTCCGTTCCAGATGGATGAAAGGCCACAAACCATCGATAGGCAGGGAAGGGGCCAGTTTCACCACCCCGGTGATCATCAAAGGCGCGACTTCTCCTGCGGCCCGGGCCATGGCAAGAATGAGTCCGGTTAAAATGGAAGGCATGACAGCAGGCAATACCACCCGCCAAATAGTTTCAAACTGAGTTGCCCCCAAGGCTATGGAGGCTTCGCGAATGCCTTTAGGCACTGCCGCCAGACCTTCCTCGGTCGAGACAATCACCACGGGAACGGTGAGCAAAGCCATGGTGAGCGATGCCCACAAAATACCCCCGGTTCCAAAAGTCGGGCTAGGTAGTGCCTCGGGAAAAAACATCTGGTCGATTGAGCCACCTATAAAATAAATGAAAAAACCGACTCCAAATACGCCAAACACAATAGAAGGAACTCCGGCCAGATTGTTTGCCGAGATTCGCACTATACTGATCATGGTTCCCTGTCTGGCATATTCCCGCAGATAAAACGCGGCCAGAACTCCTAGTGGAGTCGCTAACAAGCTCATCATCAGCACCATCAAAACGGTACCGAAAATAGCCGGGAAAACCCCACCCTCAGTATTGGCTTCTCGTGGATCGTCCCAGAAAAAATTGTAGGCCCTCTTTATAAAATGGCCTATTTTATCCAGCAATGAAAACGGGTTGGGATTGTAAATGTCCAGCACCTGGGAAAGCGCAAGAGGTTTTTCACGGCCCTCTACGGTTTGAAAAACTATTTTCACGGTTTGCGAAGAGCGGAGTTCATGCAATTTTTTCTCAAGCGTATTATATTGGGATTGCCATTCTGGAATCTCCTGATTCAAGGCATCCACATTCGCTCCCTTGGTTACACCTTCCAAGGCAAGCTTCTTTAATTTTAAGCGTACACGCTCCAATTTGTAGTTGATGGCGCCGATTTCCTTTTCCGCGATTTTTTTTATTTGTTTATTTCGTGCCTCCACATCAGGCAAAAGATTTTGCACGACTTTTAGTCCTTCTGTTGTTCCGCGGGCAATTACCTTGTCTCCATCACGAATCTCTTTGATGAATCCGAAAAAATAGCCCCACTCCCTGCGTTCCACCACCACTACCTTTTCCGGGACCTGCATGGTTTTTATTGTGTCTTCATCGACCCAGACAAAATCGGAACCATAGATATCCCGATTGGCCTTCTTGATCTGAACGCGATAGCGATCTGGTTTTTCGTCAGGCGACCCAAAGTTGGGGATTTTTTCCCGACCCACCTGCATCCCCAAAATAGACGAGCCGTCAGTGAGATTCAGGATGCGGACCTCACCAGGCCAGAAAGAACCCGCCGCATTCACCACAATAGCGACAAGCAAGGCGGTGGTCATAATGAGAGACAGCGCAAGACCCGCTCCCGTCATCCAGATGAACAGGTCTCCGCGTTTCCAGATTTTTTTTCCGACATCAAGCATTACTTACCCACCTTAAAGACCTTGATAGCGTTTTCGCAATCTCAAACGCACCAGCTCTGCCAGGGTGTTAATAAAAAACGTCATGACAAACAACAGAAACGCCGCCAGAAAAAGAATGCGAAATAGAGTTCCCCCTTCTGGCGCTTCCGGTAGTTCCACGGCTATATTCGCAGACAAAGCCCGGAAACCATTAAACATGCTCCAATCCATAACCGGGGTATTTCCCGTTGCCATGAGCACAATCATGGTTTCGCCAATCGCCCGCCCGAATCCGATCATGATGGCCGAAAAAATTCCCGGACTAGCGGTTGGGAGAATCACTTTGAGTGCCGTCTGCCAAAGAGTGGCCCCCAATGCGAGTGAAGAAGCTTTTAGATGCTCCGGAACATTGGACAGGGAATCGTCCGCGATGGTAAATATGATAGGGATAACAGCAAAGCCCATCGCCAGACCCACTACCAGCGCATTCCTCTGGTCGTAAGTCACATCAAAAACCTGCTTCAGCCATATTCGGTGATCACCCAACAAGAGTGAGGATTCGATTAAAGTTCCCCCATAGAAAGAAATAACCCCTGCCAGAAAGGTAATGATGACCAGCAAATAAATTTCCCTGCCTCCTTTTGCCATAAATTGCAAACCGGGAAAAATTTCATAAACCAGTAAAGCGATCACAATCAAAACAGTTACTACTATCGGCATGATCATGATTCCCGGCAAAAACGTTTCTACCTGAGGAGCAATAATCAGAGCGGCAAAAAATCCAAGCACCACACTGGGAAGTGCCGCCATGATTTCGATAGTAGGCTTGATGATCCGTTTCAAATCAGGACTCATAAATTGGGACACATAAAAGGAAGCGAACAAAGCCAGCGGTACCGCAAAACACATGGCATATAGCGTTCCTTTTAAAGTTCCAAATATTAAGGGCACCAGACTGAATTTGGATTCGAATTCATCCGTGCCTCCCGTGGATTGCCAAACGTAGGAAGGTTCCTTATAGCCTTCATACCAGATTTCATTCCACAAAGCCGCCAGGGAAATTTGCGGATTAGGGTTTTCCATTTTCCAGCGGTATAGAGTCCTCGAATTATCAGCGGCCAATATTCCGTCAAATTTCGGGGCTAAAATTGCTGTCCTGTAGTTTGTGTTTCCCGCAACGGAAAGCTGGGTGTCCCCAGTTGTTCCATAATGCAATCGGATTATTTCTTTTGAGCCGGTCAGGAATCCTTTATTGCGCAGTGAAAAACTGAAAAACCGTGGTGGGTTTTTGTGTGATGGAAAGCTATAAATTTTCTTCAGCGAAAATTTTGCAGTCTCGGATTTCTCCAGTTGATAAGAATTCACCGAACCTTCGGAATCGGTCACAACCAGGGTGTATCCTCCAAGAACAAAACCCATATGCGTCACAGCTATTCCTGGTTTGCTGGTTGCTCCGATCAATTGGGCCGGATTTTGAGAGTCTTCCAGATCGATCCGAAATATCTGGCCAAAGGAAGTTCCCAGCAAAAGACTGTTATAAGCTTCATCAAAAACCATCGCCGTGATTTCCCCTGGAACAGCAATCTCTTCCTGTGACATGGTTTTACGGGTGGTTCCCATCATAGTTTTACGCAATCGGACATGGATCAGAGAAACCTGGCCTGAGCCAGACTGGGCGGCAATTTTGTATCCTTTTTCATTTTTAATATGGGTCAATAAAGTAACGGGGGAGCCATCGGTGCGGACCTGAATCGGAGATTCAGCTTTTAGTTGCGGTTCAATAGTGCGTTGGCTATTGGAATCGTAAACCGGACGAAACTCGATATTAATCGGATAGACCCTGCCATCAGAAAGACCCAGCACGGGAAAGTTCCGCATGGAAGGGGAAACACCTGTGACCCGCACTGAATCCCATTCGGGCAGTTCGGGTTGGGATTCAAATTTGTTTTCCTGCAGGGAATAAAATCGAATGCCATCGGTTTCCACCGTATAGGCTTTGTCATGATAAGGATCCATGCCAATTGCCAATGGCGCGCTCAGCACTTTAAATTCTGAGACCAGAGATACTGAAGGTTTTTTAAAGAGCGGGTAAACTTCCGCAACAATAACAAAAAGGATAGCGAGAATGGATGCGATGATGGTCCAGCCCCCGGCTGTGACTACGCCTCGGGCTATTCCATCGGTAAACTGGCGTTGGACAAGACTCTTGCCGAAAAAAGCCCGACCGGATCTCGAGGACTCCTGGTCGGACTCAATGGACTGTGTTTTGTCGTTCATTCAATCAATTGGTCATAGTCGCTGTGATTTTTTTTATATCCTCATCGGTCACAGCTTTTGCGATTGGGAAATAGCCTCCCTTGACGACCACCTGCTGGCCTTCTTTGGAAAGAATCATTTTGACAAATTCCTGAGTCAAAGGATCAAGAGGTTTCCCTGGAGCCTTGTTCACATAGATGTACAGGAATCGGGCCAGAGGGTATTCTCCTGCCAGAGCGTTCTGTGCTGAAGGCTCTACAAAATTTGTCCCGGTTTCGGCCAAAGGCAGAGCCCGAACACTTGCGGTTTTGTAACCGATTCCACTGTACCCGGCTGAAAACGGATCGACACTGACACTCTGAACCACGGAAGCGGAACCGGGCTGCTCTTTCACTTCATCTTTATAGTCACCTTTTTTCATGACCAGCTTTTTGAAAAAACCATACGTGCCGGAAGCAGAGTTGCGTCCATACGCGCTGATGGGTCGGCTGGCCCAGTTTCCTGTAACCCCAAGGTCGCCCCAGGTTTCCACTTCTTTATGGCCCCGCCTTCTGCTTTTCGAGAACAACGAATCGACCTGTTTTAAATTTAATCCTTTGATCGGGTTATCCTTGTTGACAAAAACCGCAAGGGCATCGACTGCCACACGAACCGGAGTGGGCTTGTAGCCGAATTTGGATTCAAAAGCGTCCAATTCTTTTTGCTTCATCGCACGGGACATCGGGCCTAGTTGTGCGGTGGCGGAAATCAGAGCCGGAGGGGCTGTAGAGGAGCCCTTGCCTTCGACTTGAATATTTATATTGGGATAAAACTGCTTGAATTTTTCACTCCACAACGTCATTAGGTTATTCAAGGTGTCTGATCCCACGCTGGAAAGATTTCCGCTGATCCCTCGCTGTTTGCCATAGGCCGAGAGTTCGGGATCTACCTCAATAGGTCCGGCAAAAGCAGAACCCGCCCAGACTAAAACCAGTAAAATAATTCCTATTTTTTTCATCATTGCCTGCTCCTTAAAAGATGGCTGTTTTTATTAAAGACAATCTAGCCGCTCTTTATTAGATTTATAACTGCCCAGTGTTAGATTTGTGTTAGGAGATAAAATTTAAGGGAAACCCTTGAAAACAAACAAAAAAAACCGCTGGCCCAGCTTGAAAAAGCCGGGACAACGGTTTTTCTGGATTCAATCTTGGAGGAGATTGAAGGTGATGCCAACAACTTGCTAGAACTTGAACTTCAAATCCGCCTGAAAGGTTTGTTTTTCATCACTGGTGCCTCTTTCTTCCTGGGTATTAAAATAGGTGAAGGCAAGTTTGACACCTTTGGCCAAACCAATACCGCCCCCGGCTTCAAAACCTCTGGCATTATTGACACCAGAATGAAAATCCGAGTCGGCCAGCGCATCCAGAACAGCTTCTGTCTGGACCACGCGGTAAATAAACTTCAGGTCGTAGTCGCCGAACTTTTTCCCGGACTTTCCGTATTTTGCACCCAACTGCCAGGCTGTATCCAAGTCGTCATTTCCACTTGCGAGTGTGCCGGTATTTTGCGCATACTCACCAAATAGCTTGAGTTTTTTGCCGCAGATTTTTTCTGACCATTCCCCCATGACATCCACAACTTTGACTTCTGAGGTCGTTGAGTTAGAAGCCGCTCCTGTCGGGGCTGAGCCCGGGTCTTCATGGTTTAGATAATCATAGTAAGCAACAGCAAACTTGAATTTACCCAATTGAGTTTTTTGTTCCATAATGCCCTGGTAAGCCAATAGGACAATATCATCGCCAGGGTTAATTTCATCTATCACGAATTGACCTAGAACAACCTCGAATTTTGTATCGCCCATTTTACGAGAGAACCCTTCGCTGACGCCTTCTACATTGATGTCGCCATCCCAAACCAACTCTGATTTCATAAATGGAACGGCGAACTTGCCTCCGGTAAGTTGAAAAGAGTGCGGGTTCCACTTGAAATAAGCGCGATCCAGGTCGAAAGCTTTATTTCCGAATCCGCCATCAAAAGTAGAATTGGTAGAGGCCTGGCTACCCAAACTGCCTGTTACGATGCGGAATCCAATATCTAGATCCTTATATAAATGCACCTTTCCCTTGAGTCGAAATCTCAGTCGGAACCGACTGCGGTCCAACACGTTTGACCCTGTCCGGGCCCGGGTGTCAATTTGGTATCGCGTGCGAAGGTCTCCACCCCAGGTGAAGCGTTTCATCACTTCCAAAAGCACGGCATTAGCTTGTTGCTTTTCTTCCAAAGCCAGAAGCCTGAGTTCTTGCTCGGACATTTCAGCCATTACTGTTGAGGGAACGACCCACATTAAAATAAAGAGAACCAATGTGCTTGCTATAAAACGAATTTTTAACATTTTTACTCCTCCTAAATTGAATATAAGCTTTATATGTTGTGTTAATTTAGAAATTACAAGTTAGAAAATTGTTAGAACTAAATTAGAGTTTGGTGAAATCGATGAAAAAAACTTTCAGACTTAAGCAATCGGGAGATGGATGGAAAACCGACTTCCTTTTCCAGGGGTACTGTCTACGGAAACTTGACCACGGTGGGCCTGGGCGATATGTTTAACGATGGCAAGCCCCAGACCGGTTCCGCCAAACTTCCTACTGCGGGCCTCATCGACCCGGTAAAACCTTTCGAACAACCTGGGTAAGTGGTTGGAGTCGATACCGCACCCCCAATCCTGTACTCCGATCACTACTTCCGATGTATTTTTGGAAACCTCAATTTCGACCCGGTTGTTGGGTTCGCTGTATTTAAGTGCATTGTCCACCAGATTGATTACGGCCTGGCTTAAAAGAGCGGGGTTAACTTGAGCCCATAAATCTTCTTCGCAATTCAAGTGAAGGGTTGAGTTTTTGTCCGAAGCCTTCAATTCGCAATCCTGTATGACTGATTCCAGAATGTCCTTGACCCTGGTTTTTCCCAGAATTATTTCAGAGCCATCGGAGTTTTGTTCAAGACGTGAAAGGCTCAGGAGATCTTCAATAATCGCATCCAACCGATTAATTTGTTTTTCGATGATTTTCAAAAAGCGTTCTGCTTCATCGCGATTTCCCAGTGCTCCTTGTAGAAGAGTTTCAACAAATCCCTTAACAAGGGTAATAGGAGTTTTCAATTCATGGGAAACATTTGCAACAAAGTCACGGCGAATAGTTTCCAACCGGCGAATCCGTGTAATGTCATTCAGCACAATGACTGCACCAACCGCTTGTCCCTGACTGTCTTGCAGGACCGCTCCATGTGCCTGGAGATACTTTTCATTTCCTATGGCAAGATCTGTTTCCGCATTTTTTCTTCCCTTGAGAGTATGGCTCACGAATTTCAGGAGCGCCGGATTCCTGATGACCTCCTGGATGGGCCGACCCTCGGCTTGCCCCGGGTCAACACCAATTAATCTGGCGGCCGCGTGATTCATGCTAAGCAACAGTTCCTGGGCATCCACAGCCAACACACCCTCCACCATACTTGAAAGTACCGCTTCCCTTTCGTTGCGCTGAACGGTGATAGTGCGGATTCGTTTGTCCAGTTGGGAAACCATCTGGTTGAAAGCATCGGCCAGCGCACAGATTTCAATGGAATCGCTTTGGATAGATAATTCTTCGTTCCGTTCACCTCTTGAAATAGACTCCGCAACAGATTTCATTTTTTCGAGGGGGCGACTGATTCTACGTGAAACCATCAGGCTGATTCCGGCCGCGAGCAAACCAACTATCAGACCGACACTGGCTATTTTAATTTCAACGGACCTCAGCGCATGGTCGATGAAGGTAATGGGAATGGATGTTCGAACAACACCTTTAATTTTACCCTCGTAAATTAATGGAACAGCGAGATACATCATTCGCTCTTCCAAAGTGTTGCTGAACCGAATTGATGTGCCTATTCCACCCTTGAGCGCAGGTTTAAACTCAGGGCGATCTGAATGATTGTTCATTCGCGAAGGGTCTTCATGCGAATCCCCGAGTACATGACCGGATGGATCTATAATGGTAATCCGGCTATTGGTCTTGCCTCCTAGTTCCCGGCTTAGTTTGTTCAGGAGTTTGGAATCAAGGGAAGGTGAAGTTTTTAAAACATCGTGTTCGACCAGCCAGGCCCGGGTTTTTAAGTCCTCCGCAGTTCGGTCGTAATAGAAGTCTCTGAGCGAATCCAGAGCATACCAGCCTACGGTAAAGATAGCTGTGAAGGTGATGAGTAAATAGGTTGGAAAAAGTTGCCAGAGAATTCTTTTTTTTGCCATAATTTTCTCCGCCAGGCGCGAGGCCAGCGTGCCATCGCTTTATTTGGTAGCCGTGATACTCTTCCTTAGCTTTTACCCTTGCAGGGCATGAAGACAAATGAAGAGGGTGTCACGCGTGTCCCGCAGGGGTAAAAGAGTTATCTCGGCTTAACGAGTTCTTGCTCAGTTGCATTTCCTCCCACGGGAGTGGCCCGGTCGGCTTTAAGTTTCTGTGAACCGGTACCCAACACCACGGACTGTTTCGATATATTTCGAAACGGTGCCTAAATTTTTTCGCAAGCCTACAATTTGAAAATCTATAGCCCTGTCGGTAATTGCGTACCCATCCCCTCGAACTGCATCTACAATTTGACCGCGTGTGAAGACCCAGCCAGGCCTTCGAGCAAGAAACTCGAGAATTTTAAACTCAGTAAGGGTTAACTTTACCAACTGTCCTTTTACATAGACTTCATATTTTCCCAGATGAATTTCCAGATCGGGAAATACAATTGTCGTGGACTCAGGTGAATCGTCCCCTTGCTTTCTCCTCAAGACAGCTTTCACCCGACTGAGAAAAACTTTTACGCTGAAAGGTTTGGTGACATAGTCATCCGCTCCCAGCTCGATCCCAATCACAATATCTGATTCTTCCCCCTTTGCAGTCAACATTATTATGGGGATATGGTTTGTGTTCGAATCGTTCTTTAATTGACGGCATACTTCCAACCCATTCATTCCCGGAAGCATCAAATCGAGAACCAGCAAATCGGGCGATATTTTTCTGGCTTCCTGCAACCCTGATTCTCCAGACCCCACGCACTGCACCTGGTGACCTTCTTTGCTTAAGTTATACTTGAGCAGTTCCTGAATATCTTCCTCATCTTCTACAACGAGAATGTGTTTTTGTGCCATACCTGCTTACCTTATTCATAATAGATTTAATCAATTGTTAAGGAAAGTATAGCCTTTGTTTGGGAATTGGGGTGTTAGGTTTTGGTTAGCCACCGGCGAGCCTCCCCTGCCAAGGGGCTAGCCCACTCCCGCGGGAGGGAACATAGCAATTACTTTTTAAGCCGAGATAACTCTCTACTCGCCAGAAAAATTGCTGGTCTATGCAAACCCCCTTTATCCCCCTTATCAGGGGGAATTATTAAAGTATTGCGCTTGATGACTTGGTCTGCTTGACGGGCAATGCAGTGCTGGCCCCACGCCTAGTGGCCCCTTAGCAGGGGAGGCAGAGAGCAAGGGCTTTTTGAGCCGAGATAACTCTCTGCTCGCCAAATAAAGCGACGGCACATTGGCCCCACGCCTAGTGGGGCTAGGGGTCGCGGCGGACAAGGCGTACTGCGTGGGAAATAGTTTTGTCGTCCTTGCCGTACCAATAGGCGCATCCGTTCATATAGAACAGGATTTGTGCTTCTTCGCCACGGATGGATGAGGTCCAGGTGCAGTTCGCCGCGCCAGGGGGAAATATGGAGTCGAGATGAATATCGCCACCCTTAAAATCTTTATTCAACATGTCCTTGTCATAAATGGATGAGGCCTCATGAATGGTCGGGATGCGCCAGTCATCATATCCCCCCACTTTTTCCTTGTTCATTTTTTTCAGGTATTCTTCCGTTTCTGCGTAAGACACCTCTTTATCCATATCCAACCACGAGTCGTTTGCCATCCAGGTGACGCTGGTCAGCGAATCGTAAATAGTTCCATCGTCTCTTTTCAAAAACCGTGATTTTTCGTTACCCATTCTATTCTCCGTAATGACAGGGTTTCTCTTTCCGCTATCGGAAACCCAATATCTTCAAGTTAATCGTAGGGTCCCATTTTAACCGATGCATTGGCGATTTCAAATATCGTTTAGGTGCAAGAGAAAGTGGGCTTTTCGGGTTAGTTTTGATGGGAACTGGAATTCGATAAAACAAAAAACCTCATAACGTAGAGCTGTCAGTGTGTGTGAATAAAATGCGATTATTTTTGGTTAGACTATTGGAATTGTGTGGCAATTTGCGGACCTGGGAAATTTTCGGAAACCCTGCTGTTATATGGGAGGTATTGAGCTTACAATATTTGTGCATTAAATACGCAGTGTTTGGTGTAGTGGATTACAACACGCCTCCTGAGCAACAGGGTCACCATGTCTCTTTTCTCAACATTCAGGAACATAGTCATCATTATAGTTAGCCTGTTTTGTCTGGTCAGTTTTTCTGTTTACCGGATGAATATGCTTGAAAAAGCACATGGCCGTGCATTGTCTCAGCAGGCAGAATTGAGGGAGTTGGGAGAGAAGCTGGCGTGGGGTTCTGATTATTTAACAGATGAAATTCGCCGTCACGTACAGTTTGGAGACATGTCTCATTATTACAATTTCTGGAATGAGGTGAATGTCAACCGGTCGCGGGACAAAGCTGTTGAAAGACTGAAGGAGCTTAAAGTTTTGCCGAGCGACTTGGCCTACATTGAAGAAGCCAAAGGGTACTCTGACCACTTGATCGAGACAGAAGTAAAGGCCATGGAAGCAGTTGAAAGCAATGATTTGGACGAAGCAAGAAGGCTGGTGTTTGGCGAATATTACGGTGAGCAGAAGGGCCTGATCCTGGGAGATATTAAAAAGTTTCAGGGTACTGTTAATGCCCGAGCGCAAGCCCTTACAGAACATTTCCATAATGAAATGTCATTCTTCATGATGCTCACAAACCTTCTGCTGTTGGTTTCCGGAGTGCTTGTTTTATTTCTTGTGTACAGTATTGGTATCAGGCGCCTTCTCAATCCGCTTAAATATTTAACCCATATTATGCAGGAACTTGTGCAGGGTAATCTGGAGATCCCGATTCAGGTATCAGGCAGAAGAGACGAGATGTCGGAGATGGGTCAAGCGCTACAGGTTTTTAAAGAAAATGCCATCGAGAAACAAACTGCTGAGCTCGAACTTTTCAGGGTCAACAGGTCCAGAAGTCTTATCCTGGAATCAGTGGGGGAGGGAATTTATGGTCTGGGTCTGGATGGACAGGTAGCCTTTCTCAATCCCATGGCGGAAAAACTCCTGGGCTATTCTCTGGAAGAATTAAAAGGTAAACCCGCCCATTTATTAATCCACCATTCCAAGTCGGATGGAAGACCTTACCCTATTGACGAATGTCCTGTTTATTGAGCATTTTGTGATGGTGAAATATACAACGAGAAGAACGAAATATACTGGAGAAAAGATGGTTCAAGCTTTCCTGTTGAATACACCAGTACACCTATCTATGAAGAAGGCAAACTGGCAGGTGCCGTTGTGGTCTTCAAGGATATTTCTGAACGCAAATATGCTGATGATGTGCTCAAGCAGATTGTTGTGGGGACCTCGGCCGCGATCGGGGATGATTTTTTAAAAGCACTTGTCAAAAACCTGGCGACATCTCTCCGTGTTAAATACGCTTTTATTGGAGAACTGACTGGAGGTAAACCGGAAAAAGTTGTGACCCGCGCAGTTTGGGCAAATGGAGCACTCGCTGAAAACTTTGAGTATGGTTTGAAGGACACTCCCTGTGAAAACGTGGTGAGTAATAAGGCTTGCTACTACCCAAACGATGTTCAAAATCTTTTTCCGAAAGACCTGTTATTGGTGGAGATGGGAGTGGAAAGCTATCTGGGTGTGCCATTGTATGACAATGAAAAAAAGGGTCGGGGACTCTTGGTGGTTCTGCATGACGCGGAAATACCAGAAAGCATAGACCCTCAAGCCATTATGCAGGTGTTTGCCAACCGAATTGAAGCCGAACTGGAACGCCACGATGCACAGATGAAACTTGATAAGCACCTCAACGATCTTGAAAGACTGGTCGGGGAACGTACCGCCGCTTTGGAGACAAGTAATCAGAACCTCAGCGAGTTTGCCTTCATAGCTTCCCATGATCTGCAGGAACCACTCCGTAAAGTGATACTGTTTGGAGATAGGCTGGGGGAGCTAAATCGGGGTTTAGACGAGAAAAGCCGTGACTATATCAATCGAATGCAGGGGGCCACGGTTCGAATGCAGGATTTAATTGATGACTTGCTACTGTTTTCAAAGTTAACAACCTACAGTTCGCCATTTGTAAAAATTGACTGCAACAAAATTATCGAAGGTACTTTGTCAGACCTTGAGGCCAGGGTAAACGAGTCCCGGGGAACAATAAATGTAGATAAATTGCCGGACATAGAGGCCGACTCGTTTCAAATGCGCCAGTTGTTTCAGAACCTGATCGGCAATGCCCTCAAATACCGTAAAGAAGATGTTGATCCTGTGATCAACATTTCTGCCCAGCCCGATGGAAATGGAAATGTGGTAATAAAAATCGAGGATAACGGTATCGGGTTTGATGAAAAATATAAGGATAAAATTTTCCAACTCTTCCAGCGGTTGCATGGGAAAAATGCCTACGGAGGAACCGGTATGGGGCTCGCGATCTGCAAAAAAATAGTCGAACACCATAGCGGAAGCATGACTGTCGACAGCACCCCAGGTGTGGGCACAGCCTTTCAAGTCAGCCTGCCTAAAAAGCATCCTCTATCTGAGAGGACAGGTTAGAAAGTGTAGTTAAAGAGTCAACGGCACCTCAAGGGCTTAACGAGCTTTGCCCTATTGGCCCTCCGCCGAGCCCCTTAGCAGGGGAGGCAGATAGCAAGGGCTCTTTGCGCCGAGACCACTCTTTGCCTGCCAGAAAAAGCGATGGCATATTGGCCCCACGCCTAGTGGTAGAGATCTTCGCGGCGGTCTTTGAAAATGTGGTTGTGGGGTGTGAGGTATTTGTCGCGGGCTTTTTCCAGATCGATTTCGACGATTTGGACTTCCTCTTCGGTTTTGGATGCACGGACTAGAATATTTCCATCCGGGTCTACAACTTGGCTCTGGCCTATAAATTTAAGAGCTCCCATACGTTCTTCACTTCCTACCCGATCAGCAGTGACGGCAAAGACGCGGTTCTCCAGGCAACGGGTGATCATTGCCTGAGGGCAATGGGCCAGGACGAGGTTGGAGGGGTGGGCGATCAGGTCCGCTCCCAACAGGGCCAGCGTCCGGGCTGTTTCAGGAAAGCGCCAGTCGAAACAGATCATAACTCCTACTTTTGCATTGGCGATATCAAAGACTTGGAGCGGCAGGTTTCCTGAGTCGAAGCAGAGCTTTTCTGTATCAAAAAGATGGAGCTTGCGGTATTTCCCAATATAGCCGTTGGGACCGATGATGACGGCGGAATTGTACACATGGTTTTCATCGGCTTCGGCAAGACCGGCGATTATAAAAGCATTGGTTTTTTTTGCGAGAGCGGTCAGCGCATTGGTGGTGAGGCCTCCGGGAACTTGCTCTGCGAAACTACGTGACTCTTCTTTATCTTTGAACTGATACCCTGAGGCAAAAAGTTCAGGAAGAACAAACAGGTCGGCACTGTGCCCGTCAAGAAGCTCTTCAACCCGGTCGAGGTTTTTCTGAATGCTACCAAACGCGGGTTTGTTTTGAATAAATCCTACTCTCATAGCGATCGGAGGGTTAGGTCAAACGTGCTGTTTTGTTTCTCAGCAGATGGTCCATGAGAGTCAGAGCGACCATGGCCTCGGCAATGGGAACAGCTCTGGGGGCAACGCAGGGATCGTGTCGGCCTTCAACGCGAATTTCAGACTTTTTTCCTTTTTGGGTGATGGTTTCCTGTGCTTTGTTGATGGATGAAGTGGGTTTCACAACCAACTTAACAATAATATCCATGCCATTGGAAATGCCCCCAAGAATCCCCCCGGAATTATTAGTTTGAGTTGTCACCTTTTTATTTTTCATGACGAAAACATCGTTGCACTCCGACCCGGTCATAGTGGCGGTTTGGAATCCGGCACCAATCTCCATCCCTTTTACTGCGGGGATGCACATGACCGCCTTGGCCAGATCGGCATCGAGTCTGTCGAATACGGGTTCGCCAAGTCCGGCGGGTACTCCCTTGGCAACGACTTCGACCACGCCACCCAGTGAGTCGCCTTTTTTGCGTGCTTCCATAATGGCGGTCACCATTTTTTCAGCGGTTTTTGCATCCGGGCAACGTACGATATTTTTTTCTATTTGCTTGAAGTTTACGGTTTCTGCTATGTGGTGCCCAATCTGTCGGGTGAATCCGGTGACGGTGATTTTATCCCGCGCCAAAAGTTTTTTGGCGATGGCTCCGGCGGCAACCCTGCCGACGGTTTCCCGGGCACTGGACCGCCCACCACCCCGGTAATCCCGAAACCCGTATTTTGCATCATAGGTGTAATCTGCATGACCGGGACGGTACAGGTGTTTAATCAGTTCGTATTTTGAGGAGTCGGCATCTTTGTTGTCGACCCGCATGGAAATAGGCGTGCCGGTGGTCTTGCCTTTAAAAACGCCGGACATAATTTTAATCCGGTCGCCTTCTTTTCGGGTCGTGGTGACTTTGCTTTGACCGGTTCGGCGTCGGTCCAGGTCTTTCTGGATATCGGATTCTTTCAGCGGCAATCCGGCAGGGCAACCTTCTACCACCACGCCGACTCCATCACCATGAGATTCGCCCCAGGTGGTGATTTTAAAAAGTTTTCCGAATGAGCTGCCAGACATAAATTTAGGGGTCGAGTTTAACGAAGTATCGGGTTATTCCTGGAAATCAGGACGTTCAATCGCGGGTTAAGGGTGTTAAAGTATTGAAAGGTAAGGCTGACTGTCTCAGGCGGGGGTGCGAGTGCCAAGGCCTTCAGGCCCCGGTAAGTGGGCCGATGCGAATGGGGTTTTATTTTTAAAAATCCCGTTTCAGGATTCCTGTTCTTCTTCTTCAGCTCTCTTGTTATCGTCCACCAGTTGTCTCAGTTCTTTCCCGGCTTTAAAAAAAGGCACTTTTTTAGAAGGAACATCGACTTTCTGCCCTGATTTCGGATTGCGCCCAACCCTGGCATTTCTTTCCCGGATTCGGAAACTTCCAAACCCTCTCAACTCAACTTTTTTTCCTTCTGCCAACGAGTCGGTAATACTTGAAAAAACAGTATTCACCACAACCTCGGTCTGCTTTTTCGTCAGATTGATCTGGTTGGCTACTCTTTCAACAAGTTCTGCTTTAGTCATTAAAAAGTTCCCCCCCACCGGTAAACATTTTAACTGCCTTTTTGAACAAAGAATTTTCGGAAGTATATCATTCGTTGGAATTAAGTCAAGCCCAATATTTTAATGGGTTTACCCGTTTTTGAGGCTTGGTTTTGGTGCCCTGAAAAGCTCCTTTCGGGAGGTGGGTGCAACGGAGTTCTGTGGCTTGAATAAGGTGCGCGGGATTTGCTTTGTTTTACCGTGAAAGTCTTGTAACTAATTGTTTTATTGAGGGAACCAGATATATTGCAGGCGGGGAAAGGGTGCTGGCATTAAGGTTTTAGCAAGTCCGCCGGAAAATGAACTCTGGAGAAGCCAGTCGAAAAAAGGTGTTTTTTCTTTTTCTTCAATAACTTTGGGCCTTCCTGCGATACCGAGTTTTTTTGCCAGCAGGTCGATGGTTTTTTCGAGTCCGCCCACTTCATCTATCAGTTTTAACTTAAGGGCCTGCTGGCCGGTCATGATCCTTCCATCAGCAATCTCACTGACCTGCGACACGGGCAGTCCTCGACCTTTAGCAACGGCCTGAACAAATTGCTGGTGTACATCGTCCACGACATTTTGTAACAGCTTTTGTTCTTCCGGCTTCATGGTCCGCATGGGGGAACCCACATCTTTGTATTTCCCGCTCTTGATGACGACTGGCTTAACGCCGATTTTATTCGTCAGTTCCTCAACATTGCTGAAAGCCATCACAGCCGCTATGCTCCCCGTCAGGGTGCCGGGATTTGCCAGAACGTAATCGGCGGCGCAGGCGATATAGTACCCGCCTGAAGCCGCTACCGTTCCCATGGAAGCATAAACCGTTTTATGCTCGGCTCTCAGTTTCATGATTTCATTATAAATCTCCTGTGCCGGGGCAACCGCTCCCCCTGGAGAGTCAATGCGCAGGATGATGCCTCGTACTCCCGGATTGTAGCGATAGTCGGAGAGCTGGCGGACAATGTTTTGGGAGTCCATGAGCATTCCCTGAATGCGGACCAGGGCAATTTCTCCGGAAGGGGATTTCCAGCGATCCGGCAACAAAGCAGAGCCAATGGCCAGCAGAATCATCAGGGCGAGGAGTCCGACTGAAAATCGGAAAAAGGATCGCAAGAAAGATTTTTGTGGTTTGTTTTGGGATTCCATAAATCAGGACTCTGGACCCTTTCGGGTCCAGAGTTCATCAGGTTTTACTCTTCTTCTTTAAAGTCTTCCAGGCCAACCTGTTCTTTTTCGATTTGCGAAATGTCGAGGTTTTCCGTATGGGCTTTAATGCTCAAAGCGATTTTTTTATTAGTGGTATCCACTTTAATCACTTTTGCTTTGATATCATCGTCCACCTTCACTGCGGACTCAGGGTCGGTAATCTTTTCCGAACTGAGCTGTGAAACATGGATCAGACCTTCCAACCCGTCGCCAAATTCCGCGAACGCGCCGAATCCGGTCACCTTGATGATCTTGCCTTCGACTTCGGTGCCGATAGGATAGTTGGCCGCGATATCATTCCAGGGATCGGGTTGCAACTGTTTGACTCCAAGGGAGATCCGGCAGTTATCCTTGTCGATGCTCAGCACCGCCGAGGTGATTTTGTCCTTTTTCTTCAGGACTTCAGAAGGATGCTTGATTTTTTTCCAGCTCAAATCGGAAATATGAATCAGGCCATCCACGCCGTCTTCCAGTTCCACGAAGGCACCAAAGTCGGTCAGGTTGCGAACTGTGCCCTCGACTTCAGAACCGATGGGATACTTGTCTTCAATCTGTTCCCACGGGTTGGGCTCGATTTGTTTCATACCGAGCGAAATCCGTTTCTTATCCTTATCGAGGGTCAACACAACTGCTTCCACCTCATCCTCAATCGAAACTATTTTGCTCGGATGTTTGACATGGCGGCTCCAGCTCATTTCGGAAATGTGGACCAGGCCTTCGATGCCTTTTTCAAGTTCCACAAATACCCCGTAATCAGTGATGCTGACCACTCTTCCCTTGATCTGGGTACTGACCGGATATTTGTTATCAACATCCACCCATGGGTCGGCACTGGTTTGCTTGAGACCCAACGAGACGCGCTCCTTGTCTTTATCGTATTTGAGAACCATGACGGTGACTTTGTCGCCAATGGAAAACATTTCGGAAGGATGGTTGACCCGGCCCCAGGACATGTCAGTAATATGAAGCAGGCCGTCAATTCCGCCGAGGTCGATGAACACTCCGTATTCAGTGATGTTTTTGACAATACCTTCAATGAGGTTGCCTTCACTCATTTTCTCGAGAGTGCCTTCGCGCAGTTGTTTGCGTTGCTCTTCAAGGAGAATTCTCCGCGACAGAACAATATTGCCGCGCTTTTTATTCATCTTGATGATCTTCATGTCGAACTTTTCGCTAATCAGTTTTTCCAGATTGCGAATCGGGCGCAGGTCGATCTGGGAACCTGGCAAGAAGGCTTTGAGTCCGATATCAACGGTCAATCCGCCTTTGGCTTTAGCGATCACCACACCCTGAATGATTTCATCTGCCTCATAAGTTGTGACCAGATCATCCCAGATTTTAATTTTATTGGCCTTCTCCTTGGACAAGACAACATTGCCATGGTTGTCTTCGACCTTTTCAAGATAGACCTCAACTTCTTCATCAACTTGCAGGTGCTTACCGTTTTCAGGGAACTCGGAGAGTGAGACCATCCCTTCTGATTTAAAGCCCACATCGACAGTAACCAAGCCGTTGGAAATGGCGATTACCTTTCCCATGATGATCTGCGAAGCCTTGAACCGACCGAGGCTCTCGGTGAAATAATGCTCCATTTCTTCATAGGCCGCGATCTGGTTGGGAGTTAACTCCTCCATTTCTTCTTTGTCGTCGTTTGCCATTTGTTCTAGCAATTCTTGGGATATTTTCATGACCTCCTGATTCTCACTTTCTTTCGGTTGTTTAAATGTTGTTTATATTTTTAAAAACATGATCCGTAACTTCTTCAATATTTAACTGAGTGGTGTCGACTTCCAGAGCATCCTTTGCCCTGACCAGCGGAGAAATCTTTCGATTTCGGTCCTCATGGTCGCGTTGCCGAATTTCTTCGATAATATTTTGCAAATCCAAACCCGGATTCTTGGATTTCAGCTCCTCGTAACGCCGCCGACCCCGCTCATCTGCATCGGCAACGAAAAAAAATTTTTTGTCGGCCTGGGGAAAGACAACCGTTCCAATGTCCCGTCCATCCATAACCACATTACCCGCCTTGCCGATCTGGCGTTGCTTGGCCACCAGAACTTCGCGAACGGATTTCTGCGCGGCAACGGTGGCGGCCCCTCTGCCCACCGTTTCATTCTTTAAATGAGCCGTGGCATTTTCCCCATCCACCAGCACCGACTGCCCATCAGCATCGGGAACAAATTCAATTTTCAGACTCACGGCAATTTCTGCCATGGCTGTTTCATCGGCCAGGCTCAGGTTTTTTTTCTCCGCAGTCCAGGCTACAGCCCGGTACATGGCGCCTGTATCGATGTATCGGTAACTCAGCCGTTTGGCGATCAACTTGGCGACAGTGCTTTTTCCACTACCTGCTGGTCCGTCTATCGCGATAATCATTCCTTTAAATTACGTTCAGCCGGTATTTGTTCGCGGCCATAAATTCTTCTTTCAATGCCTGCCCGTCTCCCTTTTCGATGGTGCTACGGATTTCATCCAGTTTATTCTGGAACCGGTCGATCAGGTCCAGCGAATGGTTGCGGTTGGAAAGGCAGATGTCCCGCCACATTACCGGGTCGCTGGAGGCGATCCTTGTGATGTCCTTCAGTCCGGCACCTGAAAAGGCGGTGACGGCACGGTTGTCCTGGGTTTTCAAAGCACCCAGCGTGTTCATCAGGGCGTAAACGATGATGTGGGGCAAATGGCTCACTGCGCCAAAAACGAAATCGTGTTCTTCTGTAGACAAGTTGATGATTTGCATTCCCACTGCCTGCCAGAGCGCATTGATTTTTTCCAAAGCCTTTTTATCGGTTTTTTCGGTCGGGGTAACGATACATTTTGCGCCTTCATATAAATTTGCGGTGGAGGCTTCCAGTCCGGAGTTTTCCCCTCCGGCGATCGGATGCGACCCAACGAAAAACATACCTTCCGGAACGACTTTCTCAGCTTCCTTGACAACGGGCTCTTTTACCGAGCCAACATCAGTGATCAGGGTGCCGGATCGGATTTCTGCAACCATACTTTGAATCAGTGGAACGATGGTGGTGACCGGCGTACACAACACGATCAGGTCGGCATCTTTCACCGCTTCTGCCAAACTAGCCGGGCAATGATCGATGATCTTCAAAGCCTGGGCTTTTTCCAGGTTCTCACGGTTTCTGCCATACCCTGTAATCTCTCCCACCAGGCCACGCTCTTTGCAGGCCTTGGCCAAAGAGGCTCCAAGCAGACCAATACCAATAATGGTCATTTTCCCAAAAAGTTTCATGCCTTCACCTTTTCAGGGTAAGAGCCCAGCACACGTAAAAACAGAGCTTGTTTGCCTAATGTTTTTAAAACGCGCTCGACGGTTTTATCTTCCACGTGACCTATAAAATCGACATAGAACAGGTACTCCCAGGGTCGGTTGCGCAGGGGACGCGATTGTATTTTCGACAAGCTGATTTTGTTTCTGGCGAATAGTTGCAGGGTTTTGAGCAAAGACCCGGATTCATCCGCGATGGAAAACATGATGGATGTTTTATTCTTTTTGGCTCTTTTAGCTTTATCTTTTGAAATGATTAGAAACCGGGTATGGTTTTCGGCCCGATCCTGAATATTTTTCTCGATAATTTTTAATCCATAAACCTCGGCGGCCAGTTCTCCGGCGATGGCGGCGGTATTTTTATTTTTCTTAGCCAATTGCGCCGCCTCGGCAGTGCTGGAAGCGGGAACCTGCTCCACCCCTGGCAGATTGTGGTTCAGCCAGTTTCTGCACTGAGCCAAAGGCTGAGGATGCGAATAAATTTTCTGGATTTTTTTCCGGTCGGCAATGTTGGACAAAAGAAAAAGTCCAATGGGCAATCGGGTTTCATTGCAAATATGGAGCGGTGAATCGACAAAACAGTCCAGAGTCAGGTTGATAACCCCTTCAATGGAATTTTCTACCGGCACGACTCCATAATCGGAATTGCCGAGTTCGACTTCCGAAAAAACGGTTTCAATATTTCCGCAAGGATTAAACGTGCAGGAATGACCAAAATGCCGCACTGCCGCTTGATGGCTGAATGTGGTTTCCGGCCCGAGAAAAGCAATCTTCAACGGCTTTTCTAAAGCCAGTGTGGCGGAGAACAATTCGCGAAAAATGGATTCAATAGAAGGGTCGGGAAAAGGACCTTTGTTCTGGTCTTTCAGCCGCTCAAGGATAGCCCGCTCACGATGAGGAACGTGATAATGACTCCCTTTCCCTTGACGGGATTTCTCATCGCCGATTTTCTGGGCCAACTGGCCACGGCGACCGATCAGCTTCAACAGCTGGTCGTCAATCTTGTCAATCTGCTGGCGCAGATCATCTAACTGGGACAAAAAACAGGTACCGCCTTTACTAGGATTTCCCGCAATCGCTTGATGGGATGGTTGATAATTCCATAACTCGGCCCTAAAATGCAAGGAGAAATTTGCAAAGAAGCCTGAATTTTAGGGGACTTCCATGTTTTTATAACATTTTTGATTGTGAGGTTATTCCAAATGATATTGCTTGAGTTCAGTATGAGCCCCATGGATAAGGGGGGAAGCGTCAGCGCACAGGTCAGCCGCTCCCTGAAAATTATTGACGCAAGCGGCGTGCCCTATCGGCTTAATCCGATGGGAACGGTGCTGGAAGGCGAGTTTGATGAAGTGATGGGGGTGGTCAAACAATGCTACGAGACGATGAGGGCGGATTGCAAGCGCATCACCTGCGGCATCAAGATCGATTACCGGGAAGGCAAGTCGGGCAGGCTGGAATCCAAAATCGCCTCCATCGAAAACAAACTGGGAAAAGAGATGAAGAAGTGAAAAGGAAAATCTTTTATTGTTCCACTTCCATCAGTTTTTTGCGGATGTAATGCACCACTGCACGAATTTCCTCTGTGGTTAGCCGCGACTCCCAAGGCATCATGGCGGTGCCCTTCCTCCCTTTGGTGACGGATTGGATCATCCGTTCTTCTGTCAGTTCCTTTTTTGATTTCTTTGCGGTGAAATTTTTCGGGGGTGGATTCAGTACGTTGGACGCGAAGGTTTTTCCATCGCCTTTATCCCCATGACAGGCTTTGCAATGTTTGTAGAAAATATCTCTTCCTGTTTCCAAATCGGCAGGATTGGCTGATGCGTGGGAGGCCCAGCTGATGAGGGCTAATAATAGAAAAACCAGGCTTTGTTTTTTTTGTTTGCTTGTAATGTAAATCACCCCAGCCCCTCTTTGGTAAAGAGGGGTCCATTAAAACCCCCTCAGTCCCCCTTATCAGGGGGAAGATATTAGAGTATTACCCCTCCGGGGCACGAGAGCTTAGGAGGAATATCACGTGCGCTTGAGTGCTCAGCCTGCCTTATGGGCAATGCAGTGCGGGCCCCACGCCCAGTGGTTAGCGGATGTCTTCCAGTTTTTCGATCAACAAGGTTTGGACCATATGTTGTTTGAATCGGCTGATCATCTTATTGAAATTGACCTGCGGATTTCTCAGGGACACATAAAAGACATCAATTGCCCGATCCCCCTGGGTGGAAATCTTGGCCCGGTGAATTCGGATACCAAAATCCACAAATACGGTGGAAACTTTGTAGAGCATGCCGATATGGTCCCGGGCTTCCACCCGGATTACGGTGAATGGATTGTCTGCCGTTTTTTCGACATGCACTCTTGGGATCACTGCTATTTTTTTCTGCCTGCCTGCGTACCGGGTGCGAGATTTCAACAGGTCTTGCAAGCTGGTTTCTTTTGAAAATAGTCGACCTAAAATGTTTTTAATATCTTTCCAGACTTCGAGGTCCTCGGCACCTGCGTGAGTGTCTGCTTCGACCTGCATGGAGACAATCACGATTCCATCTTGTTTGAGATAGATATGCGCACCAAGAATATTCAGACTTTTGGCGGTGACGGTACCCACCAGTTTTTGGAAAGCTTCACTGCCGATGGGGCAACAAAGGGTCAGGTTGTGGAAGTTCCCCTCTTCATGGAACTGGTGGTGCAGAATAAACAGCTTATCTTTAAAAGACCGGATGAGGCGGATATGAAGTGCCACCTCTTCGGAAGAAGCTGTCATCAGATAGTCTTCGGGCATCTGGCGAAGATGTTCTTCAATATCGTTTACAGGCAGTTCCCTCTGCAGGGCTTTGAAAACTCCGGCCCGGGTAGCCTTGGGCTGTTGTTCCAGAGACTCCGGATTCTCCAGATACTTCAG
>Ga0209360_1000332_pt1 | contig 41071 bp, 51 predicted proteins | sample SaaInlV_130m_DNA_3_FD_184651 | JGI IMG/M metagenome (GOLD analysis project Ga0209360, IMG submission 184651) | Marine microbial communities from expanding oxygen minimum zones in the Saanich Inlet - SI037_S3LV_130m_DNA (SPAdes) (version 2) | ecosystem: Environmental > Aquatic > Marine >... | reverse complement strand
TGTCTTACAATCCTGAATTTAAGAAAAACGAGTTAATTAAAAAACTCTGTATTATGGAAATAAAAAACCATATTTCCCAAGAAGTAAAAGGAGAAATAAAAACCCGTGTTTGGTTTTGTAAAGGTAATTTCAACCGCTCAGGTTTAGAAAATACGCCTATTGTCAAATCCAATAACATTGGAAAAGATAGGGAAAACCTCAATACAATTACTCTAAAAAACGTCATGTTTAGGGTAAAATTTGACAACGCAATCCCAATAGAGAAAAGAAGCGGAGCTTCAACAATAGTTGAGATCTACCAATGAATAAAAAAGAACTTGGTAAATTAGGTGAGTCTTTGGACGTAGCAATAAACCACTTTACAAAAATGAAAGATTCTGATCTATTGGAAGCACAAAAAGAATTAAACGATTTAGAACTTGAAAACCACGTCCTAAACCACTTTGTCGAAATCAAATTAATCAGAGTGGTAAAAGGCGGCTATACTCTAACCGATAAGGGTTTAATGTTTAGAGACTTTCTAAACAGCTTCTTCAAGTCCTAAACCCTTTTCATTTTTCCCTTATTTCTTAAAGTCCTAAAGTTCTCATTTATTCCCTTATTCCCTTTTTGCCTTGTTCATGTTTGATATTTCCCTTATTCCCTTAATCATGTATTTTATAAAATTAGTTCTAGGTCTTGCAGCAAAAAAAGAAACTTGCAGATAATTAAATAATAAATTCGTGGTCTCCTCAAAATTAAATCTTAATGCAAACAATGACACAAGACCACGTTTTAAAATGGAGACTTTGTTATTATTTATTTTCATATTATCACATTATCTATTTTCTTATTTTCCTTTTTTCTTATTTTCATATTATCTATTTTCATTCATGCCTACATTATTATTTAATTATGTTATTTTTTAGATAACTTTATTATCATCATATAATCTATTATTATCATGAATCAGAAAATTAAGAGTATTGATTTAATCAATACCAAACTCGGAGATCTCAAGGTATCTGAAAACTTTGTTAAAAATGCAGATATTGAGACATTGGAGAAAGTACGAGACTTTCTAAGAACGTTAGACAATGGAGAAAAACGGGATATATTGGACGCTTTCGAAGATCCAAGGTATAAGAGAGTGGATAAAGAACTAAGTTCAAAAAGAGAAATCGAGGATTTAAGAAAATTACCAAAGTTAACCAAACTATACGTAATTGAAAGATCCTTAAGATCTGACGGTTACGGTTTGCATGGAAAATATAACGTATTTTACATGAAAGATAACAACCTAATTCAGGTTTGGATTCCTTCAGAAATGAAAAAAGACCGTGTTAACGGTGGTCTAGTGTACGTTAGAAGCGGTGGCGGCTATGGATTCAGCCACGATATAGTAATGCACTTAGGATACTTGGCACACGACGACGGGTATTACTTTGAAAAGGTGGATCTTTAGAAATGAACGATAACCAAAATAATATTATCGTCGAGAGTTTGATCTTGCAGATTGAAACCTTAAAGATAAAAATCTCAATGCTAGAATCTAAAACGTCCTCTAGTGGTTGTAATTGTCAATCTGAGGAGGAACATTTCAACGGAGGTTGTCAATAAATGCCTAAACATTCTGATAAATGTATAGAGTTCAACGATCTATCTTTTTCTGAAATGTGCGTATGTGAGGAGGATTTAAAATAAATGTCTTGTACAATATGCGGCAATGTGGAAAACTATCATACTTATTCAAGCGGGAAAACTATCTGCAAGAATTGTTTTAACTTTTTCCAAATGACCGTAAATAAAATAATGGGAAATCAAGGCTAATGAATGAAAAAACTTGGAATAGAATCACACCTGAGCAAAAAATGGATCTTTTCGAACGTGTGGGTTTAAGTGGTATTCATTTTAATGAGGACGATGAAAATAATTGGGCTGAATACAATTATGGCGATTGTAGTTGGTCTAAATTAACCGATAAAATGAAAGATCAGCTGGAGGCTTCATTTTATTAATTATGTCTCATAAAATGAACATACAAGACCAAATAAACGAGGACTTGCAACAATGACTCCTAAATCATATGACGTTCTAATATGGAATAAGGAGGATTTAGGTAAAATGCCTTATTCACTCCATAACGTAGACGAAGAGCACATTAATCTAACGGAAGTAATGGCTAGACAAATTTATGAGGAAGCCGACGAGGCTTATTTTAAACAACTCATAGAGTATGAATCAAGCGATCCAACTTCAAGCGGTGAGGTTATCCTTGAGGGTAATTTAGAATGAACATACAAGACCAAATAAACGAGGACTTGCAGCTAATTTCCAAGTTTTTCGAGGTTGAAATATTCAACACCTCTGAAAAGGTGTTAATGTATAACGTAAAGGCTTCTAGCCTTGGAATGACTCACACCAATTTAGAGACGTTAAGAAAAAATGGAATTAAAATATTCTCATTTTACCCTATTCGTCCAATAGGCACACATTCAAGAGTGAATATCATGCTCATGAGGTCTTTAAAATGACACCTGAAACTAAATTATTTTGGGATAAGGAGAGCGGCATGATATTATCAAAAAAAGAATGGGGTGTTAAATTCTATGAGATAGAATTGGAATACGTAGGTCTAGCCAAAGATAACGGATATGAGTTTGAATAATGACTTTGTTAGGTTTTAAAAATAAAATCACGCTAACAAAGTGCGACAATGTGAAATGCTCAAATTTCACAACCAACCACGACTTAAACGGATCGTGGTGTATGGACGAGTGTTTTATTCATTTTGAGAGCGGTCAAAGAATAACCCATAGAGAACTTTTAGAAATGAAAGTCGACTATGATTGGGATATGAACGACTTTGAAAAATCAGAAATAAAAGACTTGCAGATAGTCAAAGACCAAAACAGAATTAATAATGATCGTTAGGTAAACGACTTTATTTTTTTATCTTTTTTATTATTTTTTGCAGATATTCGACAAGTAAAACCCATTTTGGTATCGTCTCCTCTTTTCCTAGCAATTTGTCATGATAAACAAACTCATGAATCATGATCTCGTTGAAATTACCCACCTCTTTGAAGCAAAAACTACACTTTCCCATATTTTACCCGATTTTTATTGCATTATAGGTATTTTTCCAGGTTTTACGCCTAATAGGTCAACATTATTATATTTTTACTATAATATTATAGTACATTACATTAATTAACAAGTTATTATCTTAATAATTCATGGAGAACAGATTTTTATCTGAACATTCTCTTTTTAGCGGAACTTTTTTTAACATTTTCGCAAAAAAGGAGAGATCATAATGGGTTATACTCATTATTGGTATATAGCAGACGAGATTAGCCAAGATTCTTGGGATAAATTCCTAGGTGATTTTCGAACAATCTTACCTGAGTTTAAGAATATCTTAGATATTCAAGGAGATCAAAAGCTCGAACATGACAAGGACGTAATATTCCTAAACGGAATCGGTGAATTGGCTCACGAGTCATTTTTACTTGAAAGAGTGACAGATATCACGGGATTTACTCAAAGAGACGAGGACAACGGATTGATCTTTAAATTCTGCAAGACCGCCCAAAAACCTTACGACATTGCGGTATGCTCTGCCTTGATTATAGCCAAGAAGCACTTTGGTGAATCAATCAGAATATCTTCTGACGGTGAAAACCACGATTGGCAAGAAGCTAAAACCCTATGCGAGAACACCCTAGGCTATGGAGAATATCTTAACATGGATTATTCGCCACCCGTCGGAGAGTTTACAGAATGACTCGTGAATTAGTGGGACATTGTGGCGTGGATTCAGGGACTATACTAATAATTGATCCGTGCTACATAAAACATAATCCTGAAATTTATGACGAATCAAAATGGGGGGATTTCTGTATGAAATTAGATAATCTACCAAAGGAGATTTTCCAAGGTGTCATAACCACTACACGATACGGCGACGGAAACTACCCCGTCTACGTAACCAAGGATTCAGAAGGCAGAGTCAAAAAAATGGAGATCGTATTCTAATGGTTTACGATTGTAACGTCATAATCAGGGATATTGAGATACCGTTGAAAACTCAAAGAAAGTTGCAGAAGATTAAGCATATTTTCAATGAGGAATACCACTTTAGAGACGGTGGCATGGAGTCTATCAGGTGGTATGAAACCAAAATCCTAGAGCATGACATGGACATAACTGGGTATAAGGATTCAGTTAGAGTAAAATTTGGTCATAACATATCCATTCAAAACTTGGCAGTAATTGAAAAAATACTTGGTCAAAAAATGACCGAACTATCTTCAGGGGATGGTGGCATATCTGCTTTTTTCCACTTGGATAGGGATAGTAAACGCAAACGATACGCCAAAAACTTGGAGGAATGTCTAAACACTCCAAATCCTAGCGGCATGGACATTGAGGTATTGGACAGGAAAAAACGTAGAATTGGCTGATCCACGTAATGCGAATTTTGAGCATTATTTCCCAATCTGTCCAAACTGCAAGAAACTTGTTTCCGACTCGTCAGAATACTCAATGAGCGACAAAATGTGCTACGAATGTATTCATGACTTGCAAGTGTCACATTGTATTAAATGCGACAAAAGAATGGATTCATGTGACGAAATGCCTAACCCTATCGAATATGGTAATGACGATTGGATATGTGAGGAATGTTTTCACGACTTGGAAATTTCACGGGCTGAAAACTATGCGAGGAATCAAAATTGAACTGTAAGGTATGCTCAAAGTTTTTCCCCGACAACTTGGACGGTTTGTCCATTCTATATTTTCATGGATTGGTAAAGAATCATGTCTTGGATTAATTGGAGACGGAAGGGTGTTGTTTGTAGGTCATGCAAACAGATAACTCTAAGAAATCCCTGTTCGGAGTGTGGAAACGATTATGACGATTAGTAAGTGTAAAAGATGTGTTTACTTTATTTGCGGTGAATCCCTTAGACAATTTTGCCCTGAATTAGATTGTTATGTTGATCTTTGCCACAAGTGTAAAACACCTGAAAAAATGGCTAGAGAATACAAACTATCGGGAGCTGTATTCTAATGACATTTGAACAAGTGGACGAATTTTGCGTAATTGTCGAGGACTATGACAAGGACAATATTGCAAGATACGAATGGATATGTTGCAAGGACTTGTCAGAATATCACTCGTGTGAAGCTGGTTGGGATTATCTAACCCATGACGAGGACAAGGACGGATATTTCACGGGAACAGTTCAGAATATGTGTCAAAAATGTGGTCAGACTTTTGAGTCGAAATATTCTGAATCAACCTGTAATCCTGAAATAATCAACCGAAAAGATTTTGAGAGTGGAGATTGGTAGACATGAGTATGAAAAGAAAGACAAACTGCCTACCGTGCAACAATGGGACGCACATTGACAGGGAATGTACGTATCGTTGCAACTGTACACACGAAGCTCACTCCCCTTAGTTCTTTTTTTTACTTTAACATTTCCTGACCTTTAGATTGATTTTCTTTCTCAATTAATCCTCTAGTCGTACAGCCCCTGATCACGTGAATTGTCTTGTTGTCCTCCTTGGCATAACCCTTGGAATATGGTCCTAATCCTTCAAGTTTTCCAAAGAACATTCTGTTTGAGGTTATTTTCTCATTGTTCTCCAAACACCATGACCTGTAAGTTTGATACAATACCTCACACTTTATCACGCTGTCAGGATTTACTACGACTTGGGTTTCTGCAAACGAGGATACTGAGTCGGATTTTTCTCTCCATAGGGATTTTGTTTTTTCTAGGGACTGATAGTGAGTAAATTGGAACTGTTTGTGGAGTATTTGGTGGGCGTTGGCAACTAGAATGTTTAGGAATCCTGATTTTTCTTCGGGAGTCGTAAGTTTTTCCAGGAGATTGATATCTCTGTCTTTTGAGGGAATCATGATTGGGAATTTAATTACCCAAAATCTTCGGTATATGGCTTCGTCGGCATTTGGAAATTCAGGAAGTTTGTTTGCAGAATATAATAATCTGATTGGTATTTTCGTAGAGAAGGCGTTTTTGTTTTTCTTTTCAACCATAATATGGTCATGGGATATGATCTGCTTGATCATTCCTGTCTGCTCGATACTGTCAATGTCCAAGTCCCCGTATGCGTTTAGTATTTTCCCAACCATAGAGGAGGTGGCAAATCTGTTTGAGGCCAATCTCTGAAGCGAAATGTTTGCAACGTTATTTTCACCAAGCAGGGAAATTATAACCTCGATCAAGGTGGATTTTCCATTGGCTTGGTCTCCAACGAAGATTATTGCTTTTTCTAATTTTCTTTTGTGTAACAATATGGATGATAACAGTTCTATCAGGGATTTTAAATCGTCTGGGTCTGGCATTATCTGTGCCAGGAATTTTAAAATATTCGGGCATCTTGCATTGGGATTATACACGGTTTGAACTTGATTCCTCGTCAGCAGCTCGTGGGTTTGGTCAAAGACTCTGAGGTTTTTAATGTTAAGTATGCAGTTTTTCAGGTGAATGAGTTCAGGCTGCGTGTCAAACTCCTCGTTGGTTACGAATGTCGTAGCCCGAATGGTTGCCAACAGTTCGGATACCTCGTTCTTTGGAATCCCATAGTATAACCTGTGAAGCATTTCCTTAATGTGAGTCTCACCACCTTCAATGTAAAGGCCATTTTTATAGACATAAATTTCGTCATTTTCTCTTAGAGTCTTTGGGTGTAGTGTTACAGTTACGTGTCTTGCGACATAGTTTCTCTTGAAAGTTTTTGGATCAAACTCGGCTGGTCTCTCCTCAAATGGAATATTATGAGCTGACTCAAATATTCTGTTAATCTCGTCGTCCTCTAATGGTGGGGTATTTGACTTGTTCCATTCGATTAGTTTTACCTTTGCCTCAAAGTCGTCCAATCCTCCCTCTAGAGGGTTTAACAAATGTCTTGCCATGATATAGGCTGAGTCATTTCTGCCGCCCTCAATTACGCCTCCACCTACAACGTCAGAAAGTTTTGATTTCTTTAGCCCTCCTGAGAAACCAAGTTCGTTTTGTAGTTTTGCAACAAATCCGTTAATGTCAATTTCTGCAACGTCCTTGGAATAGCTGATCACCTTGTACTTGCCACCGTCTGGGTGAATACTTGGCGGAGCTACAATATATCCACCTTCGGATTTGATATCGATTCCCCTGCCCTTGTTATCCATAAACTTGGCATTGGGTGGATATTTCCCGTCCTTTGGTCTACAGTAAATATGATATCCCCTGTTGGTTTCAACAACTAGGGTATGGTGTAAGAGTTCGTCCCATTTGGTAAAACAGATATGTGCTAGATCCCTATGATCTAAGTCAATACCAATTAAATTAGATATCTTGCCACATACGATAGCGATATTTTGACCTTCCTTGAAACCATCTTCATATTTCTCACTCTGATACTGCTTCCAAGAGGCTACAGCTGGTTCTTTACTTTGATGTCTAAGTGGGAAGCAGTTAAAACCAAGATCTTCAAAAACTTCAGACCATTCAAGTAAATTCATTGGTTATGTCTCCAAACATGAGGTATCATAGAATCGTTCCATTTTAAACCTTTTTATCTACTTATGAAAATAATAAAGCAAGTTCCCTGATTCTGTTCTCCAAACATTCAGGGAAGTCAAGAGGGATTCTTCCCTCTTCTTTTCTTTTTAGGTCCTGGGATTGTCTTACGTGCAACCTCAAATAATCTTTCAAGTCTTTCCTTGTTTATGTGGCCAAGATACCCATACCTTGGCTGGTCAATCCTTGCATGACATATTTTACATAAGAGGTAGAATCTCTCAGGATATGCCTCCACTTCGGGCAGCACATACCTGTTATACTCAATGGTGTTCTTGAAATCCTTGTGGTTCTTTCTTTCAGGATCATAATCCAAATGGTGATATGCAAATCCCTTTCCAAACTTCTTTTCACAAATGTAGCATCTTCCTTCAAAGTATTCGTCAGCTATCCTTTTCTTTTCCTTGTACACCGCTTCCAAACCGAACAGAGACTTGCTGATCATTCCCTTTCTAACAATCAATAATAAATAAAAAAAGAAAGTAGAATATATTTATTCTATTCTCATTGAATCTACTAGAATATGCTTCATTTCGCCTGAGCCTCCGATAGTGATTGGTATTGATTTGGCTACCCACTGGTCTGTATCAGATCCCCATGCGTCAATTAGTGCGTTTCTAGATTTGTTGTTCATTGTCCATGAACTTGGATCGCTCTTTCCTTGATCTTTGAATGTGATATCACATTGTATTTTATCAACGTCAGGCTTTCCATCTTTGCCTTTGAAGGTAACAATCTCAATCGTTCTAGCGTCTGTTATTTGCAATTCGGTTATTCTGTTTTCCTCTGCAAATTTTGCTTTGAGATAAGATCCCCCTTCTGCGACTTTATCGACTTTCATTACCAAGTTATTGACTTACCGTTATAATAACATTACTACTTTTTAGTTTTATTACTTTCTAATTCCTTTTTCAAACCGTCTATTTCCACTTGCATTGCAGCCATCTTTTGTCCTAATGTAGTCAGTATGTTGGTCATGGTGTCAGATACGATACCAGTTGCCTCCCCACTTGCCTGGTGAGATACCTTACGCATTTGTGTTAGTAGTTGATTTATTTCTTCCATTGACATGGTTAATCTAAAAAGTAGTTATTATTTATAATTACGCCCCAAGGACAAGATTTCTCAATTCCGTAACTGTATTAAATAAATAATCCTAATTCTTTTAATGCAATAATCACAGTAGAAACAGAAGCAGAACTAGATACTGTTCTTATTGATACAGGTGTGTGACCATAGAATCCTATAAGAGCACCTGTTGACGCACTTGTTCCACCCGAAATATCAATTCCACTTACAAGTGTACCAGCAGACATTACACCTAATTGCAACAATCCATCTTCTGTACCATTTGTGATGTCTTGTGATGATGCGGATATTCTTGCATATTCAGTATCCACACTACTGGAATTTTCTGCCATAAAGTCAATATTCGATATAGTTCTGAAATCTGCTGGAGTGTTATTATTTTGAATTAGCTGTATTCTATAGTCATTGGTATCTGCTGTACCTGTTCTAAACGTGGTAGTCGTATCATTGACATCAATGGTAGGATTTGACCTACTTGAACCTGTAGTCAATTCTACACTGTCAGTTGAATTTTGAGATATTATCTGTATTGCTGTACCATTTACAGTAATTTTATGTTGCCTTCCACTTTTTGCAAATTCTATTTCATCTTCATCTATGTTAATACCTTCTTCTAGACCAGCAATTAGGAACTTGTGTTTATCCCCACTTGGTACATTATATTCTATACCGCCAGCAGTACCTATGATGTTATTTGTATTTACTGTTATAACACCAGAAGTATTTAGAACTAATTTATCTGATTCAACTTGTCCAATATTTGTAATATCAAATCCTGCCATGCTCAAATCTGATGTTGCAGTTCCTACCCATCCACCACTGCCTGATTCTAAATCAACAGGGCTTCCAGTAGCGTGTTTTATAGTTAAGTGATGACTTGTACTGTCTACATATACATAATTTTTTGTTGAAGCTGGTGCTGAAGGTGCGACTTCCTCTGTCATTTGTATTCGTGAATTATTAAAATCAATGAAATATTTTTGAATTGATAAGTTAAGATTACTGTCTGTTGTGAAGTCAAAAGTATCTGTAGCATCAGTCATGGAAAAACGTATTCCATTTGCGTTATCAGTGATCATTTGTCCTGTAGTATTGAACATTAAGGAATTTATTCCTATTACATTAAGATTGTTCAAATCGATATCTCCTGCAATCATGCTAATACCAGCGTCTGTAATATCTACAATATTTGTCGCATTTGGTGTGAATCTAAACGGTCTGTTTGAAGTTGTTACAAAGTTGAAACCAGCAGCTGCATCAGCTACAGAAATTTGACCACCTATATCTGTCCAAGCGATGGCATTTAATCCTGTAATGTCATTGTCATTCATTACTAAACTCTGATTAACCGAAGTTGGACTTGTGAGGTTTGACAATGCTGTGTTTGCTCCACCACCAGCTCCTCCAGAACCAACAGTAGAGTATATCCTCCACTTGGTAGAGGCTTCGTCATAAATCATTCTGATCATGGCTAACCCATTAATGTCCCAATCTGCACCGTCAGGGGTGATAATATTGCCGCTGTTCTTGACAGTTATCGTACTCCCTGTCTTTCCCTGCAAGATTAAATCCTGTCCTGAAAATTGAGCTCCCGTAATTGTAATAAGATCAGTAGTTGCAGAATCCAAAATGACATAGGTGGAAGATTTATCACTTGACAAACCAATGTCAATTTCATTGGAGGCAATAGAGACAGTAGTTGGATTGTATGCAATTGGTCCCATCATTGTTCCTCCAGCTGTATTCAAGTAATTGCCAGCTGGTATGGGAGATCCACTGGTCGTTCCTCCCAACCCAACCAGACCAAATCCACCTTTTTCACTTCCAAGTGGCTTTAGATTCTGAATAAAATCCTGTTCTTGTTCTCGTAACACATCAGTTACCCTGTCTTGAGAGGTTCGTAGTTTCTTTATTCCTGAGCTGCTCATGGTGTCTCATCTGGATAGAGTCGAGTAACTAAATCAATCGTTCTGATAAAGCCACCCTCACCATCAGCTCCTTTTGACAATGAATAAGTTATTTTGTTAGCTGTTGCACGTACTGTATTGGTTAGGCTGTTCGTGGTCTCGTCAATTGCTTCAGGATCATAATAATACACGGGATCTCCAAATGCCACGTTACATCTGCCAGGGGTTTTAATCTCATATCTGTCCGTTCTGAATCCTGAAATAGCTGCCTGTGCCAACGTATAGTTTTTGAGTTGAGCGTAATTGGAAATCTTACCCCATTGGAATTTAGCTGGCTCTATGTTTCTGACATCCTTGGCATTTGGCTCATCAGAGTTTGTACATACTAGCGGCTTTATCATTCTAAAAGCGTCCACGGACAACTTTAACTCATTGGATTGATTAAACGGACTTCTTAATCCAAGCCACCTATGTTGTTCGTCAAATGACTCTCTGGTGTATATTCCACCTCGTATGACATTTCTGAAATCAAATACGTCCAATATTTCAGGTGCTTGACCTGGCACGAAAGCACTAGTACCAGGTATTGCACGAAATATCTTCTGACTTGATATTGTAGGGGCTTGTGGAAATGCCTCATTGTTATGTGAATGTGTATAGTCCATTGTAATTACAACGTCGTTTCTATCTGCCAACCATAGCACCATTGGGTAATCACCCCTTCTTTTTGGAGCATTGATACCGCCAAAAATATCTACAGGTAATTGCTCTCTAAAGAACTCCATGAATCCAAATCCTTGAATTGGGTAAAAGTCCTCGACTTCAGGACCATACCATTCCCTGTTCAGGTTGTGAGTCAAGTGCATATTATCCAAGTCAAATGTAGGGTTGTCAATTTTTTCACCAATGGTTGATCCACCCCATGTTGAACTTGAGGTGTTTTGTCTTGGCCATGGAAATGCAAAGTTTAGACCAGCAAAATTAGTAAACTGTGTCAAGTCAAGTGGATTAAACTTTATGAATACAGCTGAGGTGGTAGAACCCAATTCCGTAAATAACGATCCCGTATTTGGTTGTCCCAATTGTTCATTACCCATGTCAATTCTGCTGTTGCCACTGTCCCATTTGACATTATGAACACATTCAAAACTGCCATTAGCCACCCAAACTCCACCAGCTCCAGATATGGACTCAACTAACCTGTATGCCCCTTTCTTCCATACTGTTGATCTAGTTCCAGCTGCTCCTGTAAGTTGTACTTTACAGGCACCTGTTTCGTCAACAAAATTTAACGTGGAATCACATGGGTTGTTTACCCAACTATACCCTTCCTCAAAGTCATAGACCTCGAAATCATCTTGTGAAGCGTCCTTGAAAACATACCATTCCCCCGTTTGGTTAAGACTTGGATCTCTATACTCTATTACATTGCCAGCGTATGCTACCCCGTTAGGATCATTGCCAGACGTACTAAATCCAGAAGAACTACTGCCACTTCCCGTACTTGGATTGACACATAATACCCTAAAGCCATCAAATGGAGAACTGCTTATCATTAGTTGTGCTTTAGATTGAATATTAACTACGTCATTACCAACTGCGTCTACCCACGTTCTGGGATGTAACTTGTCTTGAACTATTACACTTGGATCAACCACAGCAACATTATTCTTAAAAGTTACATTCTCAGAATACTTTGATCCACCCATCGCATTAATCCAATGTTGAACCTTGTTGTTGGTTAGTGGGGAATAGTTGGTTGTAGGAATCCAAGACTCTCTTACCCAATATTGATCGTTTGGCGGCTCATTGGAAGCACTTGCAGTATGAGTTTGTAATGCCTTGTACCCAATATCGTTATGAATGACAAATCCTGTCCTGGTATATGGATTTCCTGAAACCCATTGACTTTTGAATGTGAATGTCAACCCACCAATCCAATAGGTTCCAAGCAGGGTGTTAGGCGGACTTGATGACGTACTCGTATGGTCTGCTATGCACTCGTAGGTAAATCCACCATGGGTAACTAGGGTTCCTTCAATGTACACTCGGCCACTTCCGTCCCATAGTGTCGCATTTTGCCATACCTGTTTTGCCCCGACAAATCTGGAATGGTCAATTGGATATGTCCCAGCTGCCTTGTTTCCAATTGCAATAATGTTGGTTCCTGTCTCTACCTCCAAGTCCGAATCAAGTTCCAGAGTGTTTGCCCTGTTGCCTGTAGAGAGGAGAGGCTTGGTCAGGGTGACTTGAGGGACGTTGGTAAATGATCCAGAACCATTGTCCATGAAACCCTGTTGGAATACCTGTAGTTGAACAGTGTCCAAATCAGCTCCCGTAGAATGATTATATTTTGACTTGAATCTAAAGTAGTGAAATTGGAATGATCCTCCAACCTCGACAGGAGTTCCCTCTCTGTGAATAATTTCGTCTATCGCTGTTTTTGCTTTTACACTTTCAAATATGTAATCGTTGGTAGTTCCAGGGTCAAGGTTGTTTCCGACCTTGGTGGTTATGTTAAACGTTGGGACTTCTATAGTAGGGTCACTGCTTCCCTTGTTGGCATTAAGTTGGTTGACAATGTCATTCATTGCGTCTTTGCCGCTTGACCTCCTATTTGGTTTGGATATGGTCTGTTTGTACAGGTTGGAGGATTGATGTGAACAGTACAATACGAGGTTTAATCCCTGTCCTTTCTTCCTAATCTTTTTAATCACATTTACCCAAAATACGTCTTTCACAATGTTCCCTAACTGATCAGTTAACTCCACGTAGAGTCTGTCCCATTTTTGGATCTTTGGAGTTTCTGTTATGTATCGTCCTCCTTTGGCATTTATCGTTAATACGACATTTTGAGGGGCACCATCTTCGTACTCTATTACAATCCATTTCTTTGACAGATCAACGTCACTGCCATGGTCTTTTAGAATGATCTTACCTTGCCATAGTCTTGTACTCATTGGTCATCGCCTTTATCCACTATCAGTTGAATTTGGAAATCTGCCCTCAATGGCAATATGTCAAACTCCAGTGGATTCCAATCAATTCCCTTCCAGATTAATCCAACCTGTGTACTGCCCGTTCCGACGGGATCAATGTCATACTGTGTAAAATCATCAAATTGAATACCAAACCTACCATGGACAAAATTGGTATTTGTTTTAATCTCATCGTCCCATTTTTTAATAATATCAATCAGGTTGGTAGATCCACTTGCAGTGTCTCTTTTGGAGATAAATCCATTAAGTATGTACATTTCCTCAACTGTTCCCAAATCCTGATGGTCTCCCAAATCCTGCTCGGCTGCTTGATTGTTTCCAATTCCCGTAGTGGTTGCCACCCTATATGAGGTGATAAAACCGTTCATGGAACTGACATCAGTTGAGGCATTAAATGATATTTTTTCAGTAGCACCTACCGTACCGTATGTATCTCCAGGGCTTGTAACTCTGTACAATCTTAATGCCATTTACTCATATCCCGAACCATTTCTGATTCTAAACTTTTCTTCAATTTCAGCTTGATCACGATTAAATACTTCATAAGTGTTATAGGCATTTCTTGGAGAAGTAGTTCCAGCGTTAGTAGTTGTAATTAATTGGGAACCAGCTCCAAATCCAACCAAGTGCCTCTGTTGCAACTCCCTAGTTCTTAGGGCTTCATATCTGGTGGATATTACATTTCTAAATGTTTTATCCGCAACTGATCCCTTTTTGGTCATTTCCTTCACAATTACTTTGTATGCCTCCATGGCAGCTACTCCAGCTATGACAGCAGCTGCCGCTGAAGCTCCTATTGGACCAAGCATACCAACTCTACTTGCAACGCTCATGAGAGGATTCTTCAATATGCCAGCCCCTTGAGCCATAGCACCTGGTATGCCACCAGCTGCCTTTTCTAACCAACCAGCTCCAGCTTGAGAAGCTGCCTGTACGGGACTATTGACGTTAAGTCGATTTCCCCAGTATGCCGAAACATGAGAGTTCATGTTGTTAGCCATTCTACCGTATAACCTGCCCTTCTGTATTGGAGCTCCTACTCCTCCACCTGGAACCTGTGCTTGAGCCATTGGACCAAGCGAGGACATATACGGATTGGTATAAGGTGATCCTCCACCCTGAGGTACGGGGTAATCTCCACCGCTCTGATAGAATTGACTTTTAACAATTGGTGCAATGCCGCCTTGGAATATGTTCTGTGTTCCTGTTAGTTTTGATCTGCCATAAACGGGGTGGTATGGAGAACCAACGTCACCAAAGTCAATGTCAATTCCAAGAGAGTCTATTAATTTTCGTAAATCATCATCTGTTTTTCCTGTTCTGGCTTTTTCCCTGCCTTGAACTTCCTTGATCTTTTTTCTAATACCCTTGGTTTCAGGAATTATCTCAATTGGTATTTTTATCTGTAATCCAGAATCTCCGTAGTTTGGTGAACTCATCTCATTTTACTCTCCTGTAACCATTTGTTTGTTTTCTCTATTAGTTTTTTGGAATAATTCTCCGTTAATCTGTCCATCATCATAGGTATTACCTGATATCCTGCAAATCCAGGGTGGTGAACTTCAAATCCTGTGAATACGTCGCCAGTATCAGAAGCAGTTGAGGCAAACCAAGTGGAGGTTTTTCTAAACGTAAATTGCAACATTGGGGCGTGTACAGCAGAAATCCAATGCTCATCCGTACCATATTCCAACCACTTTGCTATCCTGTGGTCTATGATTAAATTTACTTTCAATCCCTTGTCCTTCTCAACTGATATACTGTCAATGAAACTCTGGGCTGCTCCTAACTCGGTGTACATCTGTTTTAGAGGATCAACTATTTCCTGCGTTGCCACATCTATCATGATATGTTCCATGTAGAGTTTTGCTCTGCTCGGACCTGATTCTAATCTTAAAACCGCTATGGAGTTATTAGGCATTAGTGTTACCCCTACGTTACGTCGGCACTTGTCACTTCTTCGGTAATTCTAAATCTGGATCTGAATTTTACTCCACCTTCTGGGAGCTTCTCAAATGACAATCTTGGAACTACAGCTGATACTGTAACTGTTTTTGCACTACCACTTTTTGGTGTATATTCTAAGAGGTAGTTTCCACTTCCCAATGCTCCAGTTGATAGGGCGTTCAAATCCAGGAATGTTCCAATGTCGGCTGCCGATAATAATATGGTAGCGTCAAAAATATTGTTATGTTGACCAAAGAAATAAACAGAGCCTAATGCTGTAGCCTCTCTAGTTTCAGGTCTGTCAATTACCATTTCTAATTCTTGTAATAATACGTATTCGCTAGACGTATTTGTAAGGTATAGTTTAACTTCAGTTGCGTTAACTACTCCAGTCAGGGAGCCAAAGTCAGCCATGTTATGCTACCGCCATGGTAGGATGTGATATTATTTCTCCAATCATCTTTATTTTCACCAAGTCCTCAACAAATCCTATAACGTCAAAGTTTATAATTTTAATGGTATGGGTGATTGTGACCGTATTTGTGGCATTGCTATACTGTTGGAGGAATATATTCTCAGATACTTCCCCTTTCACCAAGTCAGTTCCAATATGGTTGATATCTGTCACTCCACCCCCAATGTCAGCACTACTTAGGAACATATCGGCATTAATTCTCCCATTAAACGCACCCGTGAAAAACACAGGTACCTTGCTGTTCCCTACAATCACTTCAGATATTTGATCCATTCCGTAAGCGGATTCTACGTTGTATGCCTCTGTGTATATTTTGCCTCCTGATATTCTTAGAACTCCCTTGTACCCTTCAACCACGTTTGGGTTTTCTGAGGATATTTTGGTTAATGTAAAAGACATTGAACGAATAAGTTCAGGTTGAGCTCCATCTAAAATATCAGATTTAGTCCAAGTTGCATCAGCTGTGAAGAATACTCCAGTTCCTGCATGGGGATCATAGGAAGTTGCCAATATCCTCTGAACCTCTTTTGCCATATTTTCCACGTTGGTTAGGGAAGTGGAATAGGTTGCTGGGTTAACGTCTACCACTCTGAAATGACAGGTTATGGTATAGTTATCTCGGACTTCAGTAAAGTGCGGATGTTTAAATTTATTCTCATCTAACTGGTCATTTATCTTCTCTACCGTGACTGCTTTTGGCCATTCGTTTCCTTCGACTTGTTTTCTGTCAAAGAATCTGACAACCTCATTCATGTTGGAAGCTGAGGTTTTGCTTAGAGATCCAGTTAAAGCCCAATTGGTTTCTAACAGATTTTTGACAGTTTCAGCTTGACTCATTTGAATCCCTTGGTACTACCAAATAATGCTCCACCGCCAAGACCTGTTTCTGATTTCTTGCCATATACCGCATTGACATGATCACCAACGAATTTCTTCCATTCTTGGATTCCACTAAGGTTTCTATCCTTGATTGGAGTCTGCCAGTAATTGAATATGGCAGCTGCTAATGAGGAGGCTAGAGAAACAAGTTCAGGTCCAGGGTTTGTAATTGGAATTGTAGCGTGTGGGGATAGTTGGATGTTTACGAAATTATCGGCTTCTTGCATGAAATCTTCAATTTTACTGTCAGTTGAGGATTCCGAATCTGGAATGTTAAGTCTCCTTTTGACTTCACGTAAATCTGCAATTTGTCCAATAGTTGTACTGGTCATTAGTTATACACCCTCAAATCTAATTCAAAAGTTTTTCTAACTACTGAAGATGAAATTGTAACTGTGAATTTAACCAAATAACTCCCAGCTGTTTGGGGAACATTTGGCGTACTTGAACTAACTGCTAGGTTGGCCTTCAATGGATTTACAGTTCCAACTGCTAATGATACTCCGCTTATAGCTGGAGATGTTGCAGTTAAGTCAGTATTTATGATCTCCATGGTCACAGAGGTTACACCTGTCCCATCAAAGGCTAGATCAGTACCTTGATCCCAAAATGCAAAAGGTCGTTCATACCCCGTTTCACCTATAATGTAATCCCATCCAGCCATTTTATCCTATTACTGTTATTTCCTCTATACCGTTTATGTTTATTGTTTCGCTGGCATTGCTTGGCATTGAAGAATATACACTCTCGTTACTTGGAATAAATACCAAAATATCTCCTAATATGACTATTTTAACTAAATAAGAGTCAGTTGTGTGAGTGACACTTCTAACCACCGTGTCTACTAAATGAGAATCAGTTGTATGATTAACAGATAGTCCTAATTTCTTTAATGTACTATCTGTGTCATGTGTAACTAAAATATCTAATTTCTTAGTTACACTATCTGTGTTATGAGTGATATCAGTATCTAATTTCTTAGTTACAGAGTCAGTTGTATGAGATACGGTAAAGCCTGGTTCTCTTTCACCAAGGATTGAATCAGTTGTATGATTAACAGATAATCCTAATTTCTTTAATGTGCTATCTGTATCATGGGTAACTAAAATATCTAATTTCTTAGCTACACTATCTGTGTCATGTGTAACTGACCTAACTACTGTATCTACTAAATGAGAATCAGTTGTATGAGATACGGTAAAGCCTGGATCTCTTTCTCCAAGGATTGAGTCAGTTGTATGGAATGTAGTAATATCTAATTTCTTAGTTACAGAGTCGGTAGCATGTGATACTGTAAAGCCTGGATCTCTTTCACCAAGTACGGAGTCAGTTGTATGATTGACAGTAAAGCCTGGTTCTCTTTCACCAAGTACGGAGTCAGTTGTATGATTAACAGATAGTCCTAATTTCTTTAACGTGCTATCTGTGTCAAAAGTAATATCTACACCAGATACAATGTGAGAATCTGTATTATGATTGATCTCAACAGTACATACATTGTCAGAATATACTAAGAATCCACTACCATCTTCTAAGGATAGTAGGTCTCCATCTTCTTGGGTTAGGTGGTTTGAAGCACAATGAATAATGGAATCAGTGGTATGGGTGAGTATTTTTGTAACTGTATCTACTAAATGGGAATCAGTTGTATGGTATAATGTAAAGCCTGGATCTCTTTCACCAAGGGTTGAATCAGTTGTATGTGTGGAGGATAATCCTAATCCTTTAAGGACACTATCGGTATCATGTGATACTGTAAAGCCTGGTTCTCTTTCTCCAAGTACAGAATCAGTGTTATGAGATACGGTAAAGCCTGGTTCTCTTTCACCAAGTACGGAATCAGTTGTATGTGAAATCTCAGTATCTATTTTCCTAGTAACAGAGTCGGTAGTATGGTTTGATGTTAAATCTAATTTCTTAGTAACAGAGTCGGTAGTATTGAAAATTGTTACAGATTTAAGGAAATAACTATCAGTAGTATGAGAAAGTTCATTGTCTATTTTTCTAAGAATTGAATCTGTATCATGATCAATTGTCTTACTTGAAGTAAGTTGACAGTCAGTTGTATGTGAAACAGTATATGTTCCTGTAAGAAAACTGTCAGTTGTATGGTATAATGTAAATCCTGGAATACGTTCTCCAAGTACAGAATCAGTTGTATGGCTGACAGTGTATTTTTTGAATATATGAGAATCAGTTGTATGATTGATCTCAACAGTACATACACTATCAGAGTAGACTAAACTGCCACTGCCATCTTCTAATTCGATTAGGTCTCCATCTTCTTGGGTTAATTGGTTTGCAGCACAATGAACAATGGAATCAGTGGTATGAGATACGGTAAAGCCTGGATCTCTTTCACCAATTGTACTGTCAGTGGTATGGAATCGTTGATTATGATTTTGAATGTCAGAATCAGTTGTATACTCTAATGAAACTGTGCAAGTATGGTCTGAATAAACTAATAATCCACCTTGCTCTAATTCGATTAGGTCTCCATCTTCCTGAGTAAGATAATTGGCTTGACAGGTGAATACACTGCTAGTGGTATGATTTACAGTTAATCCTGGATCACGTTCGCCAATTACACTGTCTGTAGTGTGTATTTTCTTTTGATGATTTGTTAAATCAGAATTTGTTGTATGGGTGAGTGTAATCGTACATAATTTATCTTGGTAAATTAATGAACTTCCATCTTCTAATAGAATTAAAGAGTCATCTTCTTGAGTGATATTATTTCCTTGACAAGTTAGTATGGTGTTTGTAGTATGTGCAATTGTGTTATCTAATTTTTTTATAGTAGAGTCAGTTGTATGTCTCCTTTCCCCTGTTGGAGAGAGTTCAGAATCAGTAGTATGATAAATTTCTACAACGCATATACTATCTGAATAATCTAATACTCCACCTTGTTCTAATTTAATTAGTCCATTATCTTCCTGAGTAAGATGATTTCCAACACAATGAATGATACTGTCAGTTGTGTGATTTACCACCAAGGAATGTCATTCCATATTGTATTATGTATTTGATCAGCATTGTATTGCATGAGCTGTTTTATTAAAAATGACTTAAAGTTGTTTTGAGCCTATCACATTTAGCTGTTCTTGACTAGGTGATTTAGTCCAAGTGGAACGGTTATTGTCAAATTTGCCACCGTTTTCCACCCAATACATTTCACCCTCTTCCCTACCAATTGTCTCAAATGTGTAGTTGATACTCTGTATATTCTCCCCACCTACGTTCATTTGCCAGCCTAGAATATGACAGACCACTTTGAACGAATGGTGTCCATTTGGCAATTCAATTCTTTTTACATAAATTGGTCTTTTCCTAGAATCATCAAAATGAATCATAACCAGAGGAGTTTCAGATCCTTCCAAGTGAAGGACGAATCTATCTAATCTTTGGACGTTGATGTTTGAGATGGTAAAGTCAGGAGAATAACTATGAGTTGAACCATCCGTGTAAACAACAAACCAAGTAAGCATGAATTAAGAATATTTTAATTGAATATTAAGTTTCGTCGTAACGCCAAGTGAATGTTTCAGGACTTGCTGGTTTTGTACCTGGAGTTGCAGTTGTTCCAACTGTTACTTGGTATACTACGATATTTCCGAAAGCTCCCGTAGTTGTTGTAGAACCTGTAACTGCTAATGGTGAACCTGTTGATTTACCAAATGCGTCTACGGGTGTAGTAGGTGTTAATGTTCCACCTGAATAATTAGTATCATTAAGTACGGTTCCTGTCACGCCACCTGTTCCCGTGGCTTGAGTATAACTTGCTCTTGCAGCTTGTGCTACAACGCAGCCAATACCTGTTCCGTAAGAATTTGTTCCGTCTGTAAACCATTCTAGATTATCAACCAAGTTATCTGGGGCTACTGTTGCGTCTAGTTGTGTATTAACCCAAAATGAATAGTTTGTACCAGATGAAGGAATTTCAATTGGATTTGATGTATCTCCTGTAGTATGAGAATCTATTGTATTTGCTCTAGTATTAATTGAAGTAATATCGGTCTCTGTAATTGATCCTGAAGATCCTGTTAGTCGATTAATTGTTATTGTAGCAACCATAATTAATCATTAATTGAATCGTTTAAAACTATTTTCCTTATCGGAAATCCCCACCAAGATTTCTACGTCTTATAAAATAGTTTAATACCCACTGTGGTAGGGAACGTTTACCATATCGCTCTTGCATACGGGCTATTGACCTCTTACCAATTGTATTCTTTTTTAATCCCAAGTTAAATGACGGGTACATTATATCGGTGTCATCAAAGTTATCATGTCGCAATCCCAAGGAATGACCAAACTCATGTATCAATATTGGAACCAGAGGTGGAGTGGATAGTTTGGATAAATGTACTCCAGGACACCAATCCCATTCGTCATTAATATGACAGTCCCCACTTATCTCCCCCTGTCCTGGGAAATATGCGTGTGCAAGAACTCCTTTTTTACCGTCAAAATGTGCCAAATCCTCAAACTCTACGTTAAAGTCAACAGATACGTCTGGGTTACGTTCCCTTCTAAATTTTAATCCACTAATCTGTAATTGCCAGGCACGTAGGGCTACTGTAACAGCCCTGTCTTGCCAAGATTTCTTAAAGTCATCTGAATGACTATTCAACCTGTAACTGATTTCCCCAAGCGGCCATGAATGTGGCCATTCCTGTATTCGATCATCTATGGTTTCAGAAAATTGTAATGTCTCGCTATCCTTTACAACTAAGTTACATCTGGTGTTCATTCTGCAAGTGTTTTACCATTAGCACAGAACTTTGAACCTAACTTGATTGCGGTAATTGTTCCACCGCTACCAATGCCGACTCCCAACATTAAGAGGAAGGCATCGTAACTCTCTACCATTTTATCTACGAATTTACCAATATCTACACTTCCCGTAATGGAAATGCTGTCAATAATGTTAGGTTGTGAGAATACTATGATCATTGTAATTATTGCACCAATTGGGATTAATGCCAAAACAGCTATTATTAATCCAGTAAGAATTTCTTGTCGACCTAAGAAACCAATTGAACTTTCATTGTCATCTACGCTCATGACTTTTTCATGGAGTAGTGCTTTATATTATTTATCTAATTCTTTATTATAAGGACGCTCTAATATCCACGTACTGCCGCATTTATGACATAATATGCTATCGTCACTGCCTTGATCCAAATACTCCGAAGTACAATCTGGACATCTTATCTTCATGGTGACACTCCGTTGTAAAATGCAATAGACATTCCAATCGTGGAGAATAACGTTCCCAATACAAATCCACTTAGTAATTTTATTTGTTCTTGTTCAGTCATAATAAAAAGAAAAAAGGAGGTTAGTCCTCGTTTTTGAGTTGGTTTTGATAAAAGTTGTGATCTTCCTTCCATTCGTTTGAGATTGGAATTGCGATTTCTTCTTCTACCTTCTTATCTTCAATAGTTGCTTGTCGATTTCCATAGTTTTCCATGAATCCATAGTAGTCATCTAACACTTGACTTTCATACTCAATGGTTCCATCTGTACCAAATCTTAACTCGTTCTCAAGTCTGATCTGTTCTGCGGTCTTTCCATCATACAAGACTTCACAACCGAATTGAACTTTTTGCGTATCTGCAAATTGTCTGTTATCACAGATTAGTGATCTGTCAATGTTTCTATGTGTTGATGTAAAGTCATCAAAGTTTACTGCTTGTACGTCAGATGTGTATACATCCTGTAGACTGAACTGGTAATCATCATCTCCTGTTGGGAAATTTTGATAACCTACTCCTGCCTTAAAGACATGGATTTGGGCTTTACATTCTTCGATGGCTAGGACTATTTCCAGTACTTGACCCTCGTATTGCACGTTGTTGTACATCCATTTGTCAAAACTAGACTTTGTGATTTCTCTTGCCTCTTGGAATGGTGCTGTGTTTGCATCCATGCCTTGTTTACAAGTGTCTAATTCTTTCAATAGGTTCATGTGAACTGAGTCTCTTGCAGTTGCAATTCCCTTGTCGAGTTTTATTTCAATTTTTTGAATTGTTTTCTCGTTAGGGGTTAACTTTGCCTGTTGAATTGCGATTTCTTCCAAGGCCATCTCATTGAGTTTTTGAATCTCCTGATCGTATCTTTCTGCGGTTAAAAGTTCTTTGTACTCTTTTAGATCCTCAAGGGTATAGACCTCTTTGAATCCCTGCCAAACGCATTGGTATTCCACGGAGAGTTCTTGAAACTCACACGTAACTCCATGTGAATCAAATGGAACTACTACGGTATATTCCTCAGCACTTGCAAAAGATAAAAAACCTAATGCACCAACAGTAAAAATAATGTAACCTAGTAGTAATTGATTCAAGAGAGTTTCTCCTTTATCAAATCACGAAGTAACATTCCTTTTTGTGTTGCCTCAACTTTCAGTTTTTGATGTAACTTATCGTCGATTTGTATTGTTTTTGTCATTATGTAGTAAAATGATAATGGTTTTCTATATTATTGTATTAGTATAAAGTTGACTATTAATCAAACGTTTTTCTTTTTTGAGTTGGGGGTTGTATTTTTTTATTAATTATTGCATCAACTTGTTCTTCTGTAACTTTGACTTTTTCTTGAACTTTGATTACACCCTTAATCACAGCAAGTGGTCCGACACCATGACCGCAACCATTACCATGTTTGAAAGCAAAGGCGATTGGTGGGGAAATAATTTCTCCTTCTTGTTTATTTCCACATCTTGTACACGCAATAGGCATAATTACTATTTCATTAATGGAATAGCCTAAAAGTGTTTTTAGAATAAAAAAAAAGAAAAAAAGGAGTTTAGAATCCTAGAATGAAGTGATTTTGTAAGCTCCAACGTCAGAGTGTGCTGGTTTTGCTTGGAATCTAACTAACAAGTCAGATTCATACAAACCGCCTACTGAGAGGTCAAAGTTTTCAATTGTCAAATCTTCTCTTAATCCGACTACTTGTGCAATATCTCTTTTAACGACGAGTACAGTTCCTTGAGTAATTTGTGGGGTTTCCCATACATTTCTCAAGCCGAGAGCTGCTGCCAATCCACTGTTGTTTACAACATCAGTGTTGTCTGTAGGTCCTACTATGAATCTACTTAGGAATGGCCATTCACCGTTTGTTCCTGCGTTTCTAACTGCTTCCATTGCATCTGTTGGATGAATGAACATTGTGTCTGCTCTGTTTCTTTGTTCACCTGGGAATTTACCACGGATGACATTGATAAGGGCTTCAAACTCAGATTGTACTGGAGTTGCTAGATCGAGGTTTGCTTTTGTGTCAGTTGGAACTGTACTATCATCAGTTAACGTTCTGATTAGTTTTTCACCAATCATGTAATAGAACTCGTTACCAGCGTTTTTGAGTGATTGCTCAACTGATAAAAAGTTATTATCTTTTACATCGTTTCTGTTGACAGAGATTGTTCCTCTGTAAGAGTTGTTTGTACCAGAGGTATCGAGTTCGACGGTTTCAACTTTACCACCAATTGCTGGAGGAGTACCACCACTTTCTGTGTATATTTCTATACCTTTCTGTGCACCTACTGCTCCACCGACTGTGTCAGTATATTTTGTAATTGGCACATTCACCTTTGGAGTGTCCATGTCAATTAGTCTGAAATACTGTTTCCAGTCAGACCAAGGTTCTGCTCCTTCCAAGATCTCGTCTGCAATTTTCAAAGCAGATAAGGTGTTTGGAACTGATACAGTTTCGTGTAATTGTTTACCACCAATGTAAGGGTTGGTTGCAGCCATATCACCGATTCTGATACCATATTGGGAGTACCATACCTTGTCTAAGTTAGGATTTAGTTTTCCATCTTCGAAACCATTCTGGCTATGACGGTCAAAGATAACACTCATTGGAGTTTCACGAATTGGTTTGAATAAATCAAACTTACCGCCATTAGCTTGTGCTTGTTCTGCACCAAGCATTAATGCTTCCTTTATGTGTGCCATTTCAGGGAGAGCTAAAATACTTGCTCTATTGTGTTTTGGTTTAGAACCAGCCATTTTAGAAGGCTCCCTCTCTTTGAACATCGACAATGATAATGTCTCCTGCTGAACCAGCTTGTAAAGCGGTTGCGATAATATCGTCACCAGCTGTATTTGCTAGTTGTAAATCTCCTGATCCGTTACCAGCTAATTTTGCACCAAGGGTACAAATTTCTGCTAGTCGGGCTGGACATCTACCTTGTGTTACTACCACTATGCCATCACCTACTAAGCGACTTGCTTTTGTAGTGTTGTCGGCTGGTGAAGCTCCACCAGTACCAAAAATTCCATCATTGTCACCACCGACAATAATGCCATAAGCATCTTGTCCTGCGGTATCAACTTTGTCTGCTCTTGGTAAGAGTTCAGCTGAAGCAGCGGCTGCTAATTTAACACAGCCACCCATTTCCATGTCTACTTCATTTGCGATTATATTTATCACGGAACTTGACTTGTGATCTATTGGACCACGGGCAAGACCTGGATAAAGATTTGTCATAATCGCTCTCGAATGAAATAGCTTAAAGGTATTTTGTTTACATAAAATGTACTTGTAATTTCAAAAAAGAAAAGAGAATTACTCTGCTTATTGATAAGGAGAGTTAGAAATTAGTTTATCCAATTCCAAAATACTCTGTCTTTTTGCTTCAAGGGAATATTGTCTCTCATAGATCCGTGGAGTGCCTTTTGGTGTATCAAGGTTGTTTACGGTTCTTGGAAGTTCGGTCTCTTGAATTTTAGGAGTTTGTTCTCTTGCAGTGTGCAAATCTAATCCGAGAGGAGCAGTTTGTGCTTCTTTAACTTGATTGGATAGGAACTTGATTGCTTTGTTTTGTTGAGTGATTTGTTCTCTCAACGGAGTAACATAAGCCTCCATGTATTTTTTGACAGTATATTGCATCTGTTGAATTTGCTGTGGAGTGTTCATTGGAGGTATTTGAGGCATATTTGGAGCCATTTGTTGTGCTAACTGTGGATCTAATCCTGGCATCATTGGTGGAAATCCACCTACTTCCTTCATTTGATCTTCAGTTTTCATTTCAGGGGCTTCCAAGTCACCTACAGGTTCTTCAGTTCCCTCTTTTGGGAGAGGACCGCTATTGCTGGAGGATTGCTCACTACCTTCGTTACCACTTTTGTCGCCATCTTTTAATTCAGCTTCGTGAACAAATTTCTCGCCTTTTGGTTTTATGAATTTACCTTGGGCTGGTGTTGGTTCTTCAGCAGCGTCCACTTCTTGAATGGCAGTTGATAAGAAACCTTGACCGATTGCTCTTTGTGCTGGATCTTGATGACCCATTAATGCAAAAGCAGTTTCAACAGTTTTTCGGAATGTGGGTGTTGATCCTCTAAGGAGCGGTTGTGCTTCTTGTATGGATTTACATTCTTGTAACTTTTTCATTATTCGCACTCGTATGAAATAGTTTAAAGGTATTGTTATACGGGCTGAATGATTGTAGTTTTGACACCTGGCTCCGCATGAGGGATAACATTGCCATGCCATACTATTCCCCTTGGATCAGTTACCACCCATGTTAGTCCAATATCGTCCAGTTCCCCTAGAATCACGCCCCTTGGAATAACACAAATCTCACAAGAACCGTCATTACATGATCCGTCACATGGTCCAACTGTCTCACTTCTTGGTGAGCCACCGTTTATCGACACAGCTGTAATTTGACCATTTGTTATCAATTGATTGATTTCAGGATCAGTTTCCATTATTAACATTTGAATTGATTTGGTATATGGATCAAATTCACTGTCCAATATGGTAGCACCTGTCCTCCATTCTGGATTATGGTTAATATCCATTCCATGTCCTATCGCTGTCCTTGACATTGCCATAAGTTCTGAAGCTGCCAATAATCTCCTGTACTGTTCGCCTTCTGCCCTATGGTCAGTTATTGCCTCCTGACTTGCTCTAACTAAATATATCACTCCACCTGATTCTTGAGCCATTGCCTTACTTCTTTCCAAGTAATCCTCAGTTAACCAGCCAAATTCCTGTCTGACTTGTGCTAGAGCCTCCCTGATCATTTTAAGTGGTTTACGGTAATAGTTACGATGCCCTGTTCTTTGTGACATTCCACCGTCGGGTTTGATCTTATGCAATGAACCATAATGTGATTTTGCTCCTATCTTCCTATGGATAGTTTGAATATCAGCTAGGGCAGTTGGAGTTAGGGAATCTGCCTTTATTTCCCCTGTACTTTTCCAATAACAGATACAATTAGGGTGGGTAGTGGAATATCCTAACCCCTCACTTGGAGGAACGGGACGATTGGCGGTATTATTCATATCGAAAATCTTACCAGCGAAATCATAACATACGTCATCTTGATCATGATTTTGGTAGATATACTCCATGTAGGAGGGTTCTACCTCATTAAATTGTCCGCTTGGCTGAATACTTATCGCTGGTAAGTCTAATGGCTGCATCTGTGAATCCTCAATGTCATATCTCCATGGCTGTGTTGCCTGTGTTGTCCATGGCTCTACCCCCAAAGTTGGCGGCTGACTGGCTAAATTATTTGCAGTTCCAATCCAGTTGGTGTCGTCTCCCTGATATTGAGTATTTGCTATATTGAAAGTATGACCAATATTGCTACCGTTTAAGGAGTATAAGGGATCATTTGTCTTGACTGAACCCAGGGGATCAGGTGTCGGATTGGTAGGGTATGGTTCTGTCGTTCCTAGGGTATTTGGTTGAAAGTATGGTGGACTTCCAGTATCTGGAACGAGACTGTTAATCTGTGGCATTAAATCCAAACCCGTAACTTTAGGTGGCCAATCGTGAATTTGTTCTTGTTCCTCATAGTATGCCATTGCAGCTCTTTGGGCTTCTTCATGAGGAATCCCCCTACTAAGTAGGTATTCCTTCATTTGAAGAATTTTAGTTAATGTTTCTTCTGGCATGGACAATTTAATTTTGCATCCATTAATTGTACTTTTAATGCTTCCAAGTAGCGTTTTGCACCTATGCTCGTTGGAGCTAAACTGCCTGGAACGCTTGAGGTCTCAAATGATATCAGTGGTCCAGGTGAGCCAGCTCCGTTGTCTGCTCCTCCTTCTGGGGATCTCCCACTTCCTAGTCCTCCTTCGTCTAAATCTTTGATATTATTGTTAACTTCAGTAACCTTAGGTAAGAAAGGGTGGTCAGTAGATTCATGTATAATATCTCCGCAGATTTCACAATTATCCAACATAATCACCTTGTCTCCAATGTTGTGATTTGTTTGATTGCTTAAAATTATTTTGAAAATCACCCCTTGTGGACTGGATCATGGAGTTGTATATCTCGTCACTTTGAGGTGGAGTACCCATGGTTTGATTGCTAAAGTTGTCAACTGGTCCTCCTCCCATATCATTCTGTGGAAGATTGGAATTGTTCTCTTGAGGTTGGTCTTGCTCGGTTGGAGTTGACATTAATTGATTCATGTATAATTGTTCGGGGGAATACATTTGTTCCAATTGCTCGTCCATGTCCTTGGTAATTCCCAATCCTGCTTGTACGAACAAATTATTCAATACCACTGGATCTTTAGGTAATGGAGAGTTCATGTATAATTCCAATAGTTTGATTTGGTCTTGTACGGGAATGTCCTTCTTCTCTACCTTGCCAAACTCTATCTCAAATTTAAGATCGTCCCATGTTAGCCAAGTCATTCCTCCTGTTTCTGGATCAGGCAACGGGTTTGCCTCATACCATGGCTTGAAGATTTTTTCCATTAATTGTTCTTTAATTGATATTGGGAAAGCTGATAATCCAATCTCATCTAATGCAGCTGAAGATCTAGCATTGGCAAACTGATGGGATTCTGAAGATCCCTGTTTACCTCTGAAATCATTTAATGCCTTGAATATTGGACCAATCGTAAGATCAGTAAATTGTTCTGGGTTGAAATTTCTTGCCTGACTACCTAACTCTTGAACTTCTACTTTAGTTCCAGCAATTACATCTTGACCTATATCTAAATTCTCAACTTGTGATTGCAAGTTGCTTCTCTGGGATTCGTCCCCAGCTTCTACTGTCCACAGGTTGTGAGAAACATATCTTTGCTCGGCCAATTGCATGGTGTATTGAGTGGCATATTTTCTATCTAACAAGGATTGTAATTCTCTTTGTTCTGTTTCTCCACCGTTGATAGGCATATTAAACAATCTTGGGGAAGTCATGGAAACTGCAAAGCCAGTACCAAATGCTGAAGCGTCAACCCTGTTCCAGGTAAAGTGTAATATTTCTGAAGGATTGTGATACCCCTGATATTCTGCTCCTCTGAACTCATACTTGTATGGAGTTCTTTGTCTGTCCCACCAAATTCTTGAGAAGGAGGAAATTGGAATGTGCATCAAGTCTTTAAATGATCTTACATTTTGTATTCCCATTCTTGGTTTCCATACGGAATTGCCATACCATAATAACTCTTTTACCAATTCGGTGTCAAGTGTGTCAAAATGCAAGTCTCTTGTAAATTTCTTAAAGTGATCTACGACGAAAGTTTTTTCAGCTTTGATATAGTGAGCTCCACCTGTGACCTGAGATGAGAGGTGATTAACTGCAAGTTGAGTATCTTCGTCTAACTGTAATCCTGTTTTTTGTGTTCTAAATGGGACAGCTGGGGTATCAAATGTTCGGGAGGTATATCCTTCCCTTGAATAAGCACCGACGGTGGAAATCTCTGGACCCCAAACAGGTTGAGACAATCCAGGAGACATTTCCATTAAGCTCTGTAACTCTCCTAAAGGTAGCTTAGGGACGTTGACTTTAGCAAATGCACGGGAGTTGTTATTTTCAATAACACCCATCTTGGATAAACCATTAGTCAATCTAGTTCGCCAAGTCATGCTATATTGTACTTCTCCTAGTTATTATTAATTTTGGATTGCGTATTAATTAGATATAAATCGCCACTTTTTGGCTCTGTCAGGTATTTCCCACCGTGTCCCTTATGTGGTTTTTTCTTTAGTATTATAATACAAAAACATTTGTAACAGAATTGATGTTCCTTCCAATTTTTGGATTTTGGAGATTTTGAATTTTTAAAACATCCCGTACCATGATTATGACCTAAACACGTTGCCACGTATGATATAATAAAGTACGTACTTTATATATTATGATGGTTAAATATGCTTCCACATTTCACGCATATTGCATGACCGTCATAGTCTGAATCCACGTAGAATTTCCAAGAACAGCATGGACATTTTGTGTTATAGTTATCGTTATACATTATACACCTCCTTTTTTAGGTACTCATATAGAGTTGGTGAGTCTTTTACCACATCATTCCAATACTTTTTACGGTCATCAAGTGCCTTTATTGATACCATATATGGAGTGTAATCAAACTCCTCAACAAAATTACCATATCTTAATGTATTATCACTTAGAGGTGAATTATTCATTCCTGATAAAATACAAGAAATTCCATGCAATGAATCATATCTGTTATTATACATTTTATTGATTATTGTTTCTCTAAAACCCCTATGCTGTGTGGGTTGTAAATCATATAATGTTTTATCATATACCCTATCATTATTTGCCCTCCAATATTCTGTATCATCTCTTTCAGATAAAGCATAGTGCATACTAACAAACTCTGCAAAATTATTGAATGTATTTCTACATGAATAATTAAAATTGTCTCTACTCCATTGTGTTATAACTTCATTTTCAAACAATCTAGTTAAATAATGTAAAAATTCATGTACTGTGTATAATCCATTACTTTCTAATGGCTCAATGAACCCTGCCGACAATCCTATTGCCACGACATTCTTTACAAACAATCTCTTATGAATACCGATCTTCATTGGAATATTAGTGAATTTACAGTTAGATATATCATGTTTATTTTTCTTTAGATGTTTCTTAAATTCTATTAATGCTTTTTCATCTGTTGTGTATTTGTCAGAATAAACATACCCTGTTCCAATCTTAGACCAAAGTGGTATATTCCATACCCACCCATTTTTTAATGCAGTTGCATTAGTCGTTGGTTCTAATTGTTTCTTCTTATCGGTATAGTTTACATGAGTAGCCCATGCCTTATTGTTAGGTATTATGTCATTATATGGAATAAAATCTTCATTTAATGCACCTTCTAATAACAATGATTTGAATCCTGTACAGTCTATGAATAAATCACCTGTAATTAATTTGCCATTTTCTAACTCTAAATATTCTATTCCATTCTTGTTTGTTTTAATCTCTTTTACTTCTGATTTAATATGATTGATTTTACCCTTACATACATTATCTCTTAACCATATACCAAATTTGGTTGCGTCAAAATGAAATGCTGTATCACGTTTAAAATTATAATTCCCTAATTCTTTGCCTGTGTAAATTTTATTATTGTTGACCATAGACATTATTGGATAATATGAATCTGCGTAATCATTCAATCCAGTTTTAGGGTAAATTATTTTTTTGAAATACCATAAATTAAAACCATTTTCATCTATTGATAATGGATTCCCAAAGGGGTAATCTATTTTGCTATTTTTTTTCTTATGAAAATTTGTAAATCTTAAACTGAATTTGTATATTGCATTACATTCTTTCATAAAATCCTCATCTTTTATTCTTACTAATGATAACCATTGTCTAAATTGTGTTATTGTTGATTCACCAACTCCAACTGTCTTGATATTTGGGGATTCAATTAGGGTGATTTTTTTATCTGGGAATAATCTGACAAAAGTTGTGGCTGTCATAAATCCTGCTGTGCCACCACCTACAATTACAATGTTATTTACTCTCATACCTCCTCGACAATTATATTATGAATAAATTATTAATCTTTTCTATTGGAATTTATATTTAAACATAACAACCCCATCTCCTCCATCTTCACCATCTCCAGCACCACCGCCTGAGGCACTACCTCCGCCTCCTAATCCATCAGTTCCAGCAGTACCACTACCTCCACCGCCAGTTCCACCACTAGCCGCTGTTCCAGAATTATGAGCAAATCCTCCACCACCACCAGCATAAGTTAGAGGTGCACCTGTTATATCATTACTTGCACCATTTCCACCAGCACCACTGCCTGAGGAACTTGCAGGTCCTCCTCCTACACTAGCTCCACCGCCACCGCCACCATTAGCATAAGAACTAGAGGCACCAGCACCAGCAGAACCAGCATTACCTTGAATTGTTGTTGTTTCTCCTGTTATTGGGGCAATACCTATTGCACTTCCACCTCCTGAGGCAGCTGGGTTCCAACCACCATATCCTCCTCCACCTGAACCTCCACTTAGACCAACTGCACCTTGATTTCCACCATATCCGCCACCTGTTGATGTTACTCCGCTACCACTTGTATCAGGGGTAAAAGATGAATTTCCACCACTGGCATTGGTAGTGTTAGTTCCATTCAAATCTGTGCCACCACTACCAACTACAACAGAATAATTTTGTACTGACAAAGCATAACTTGTGCCTGTTCTATATCCACCGCCTCCGCCTCCGCCACCTGTTCCATTACCTGAAGCACCTCCACCAGCCAAAACTAACCATCTCATATTGCTATCAACATCTCCAACCGCTGTCACATTAAAATTACCATCTACTATGAATTTGGCTAACTTGTAATCTGTTCCTGATATTACAGATATAGTGTTACCTGTGCCTGTAATTGTTGCTTCTGTGAATTGTTCTCCACCACCAGCAGCTCCAACAAATCCAACATTGAACAAATCCATTGGTTTTTTTAATTCTTTATTCTTTTTAATTAAACTGTCTCTGTGAGACATTTATTACTCCTCTACTGCGTATGCTGCAATACAGTCTGCGTCTGTTGTTCCGAATGATGTTATGGTTAGGATACCAACTTTACTTGCTGCTTGGTCTGCTGGCTCTGCTCCTACGAATTTCCATGCTGGGAAGGTAAATGTTCTTAGCGTACCGTCAGTTGTAATCTTTATAGTTTTACTCCTACCTATTGCCAAGTTGGATGTAGTGAATGTAGTGTTTGCGGCTATTGAAATAGTTTGTAATTGGTCTCCTGTAAAATCTAATGCTGTTGTGGTTACAGAAGTATCATGTACCAAGTTTTGAATGTTATCAATATTATTTCCAAGCATATCCATACCAACATTAACTTCAACCCCACTTGCATTAGCAGGAAAATTCAATACTTTTGTAGCGTCTACATAAAATGAAAATGGTCTTGTTGTTCCTGTTCCTGCTGAAAATGTTCTAAATCCAAATTCATTTGTTGCCACAATATCACTTCCAAAGGATAAAGCATCTACGTTAGTTGTAGGGTCACTTTGCCTAGTAATTGATAATTGAGCTCTGTTATTTGTTCCACTAGGATTAATAACTAAATGTCCTATGGAATTACTAGCAGTTGGTTCAAAGGTTAAACCTCCTATCCCAGGTGTGCCTTGACTTTTTAAAATAGTACCTGGGAGTGTTTGACTACCTGTAAACGTATTTGCTCCAAGTATGGCTGCTGTTCCAGTTACGTCAGCTGGTGCTACCGTAAGTGTATTGCTTGAAGTGTTTATTGTTTTATTTTCTAAAGTAGAAGTTTGAGCGTCATAAGCGGCAAGGGCATTGGACAAAGTTGCTTTTTTAGTTGCTACTCCAGCCCCTCCAACATCGTCAACTATGGCAATTACGTCAGCGGCAACAGGTGTGGGTAAGTCTGTCAGATCAGTAATTTTCTTGTTAACCATTACTCATGATTAAATGCTAATAGTTAAAACTATTTCCTTGAACGCTTTTTGATAGGGGTAATCTGATATGAGGACGGATTGTAATTCTGAGCGGCTACCAAACAGTAGATGATACTCATTACGGAATCCTGTGGGTGATTAAACATCTTCATGGCTTTTTGACGGGGATCTTCAACTGCAACTTCCTGGGTTTCGTTGAGGTCTTTTCTAGTTACGGAGGTCATGTCGTCAAGGAGAAAGTCAGTTTGCCAGTCATAATAATGTGGAATCATAAACATCGGTTTTTGATATTTCTCGTCCCTAGGGTAGAGGGGATGTGAGATGTGCATCCCAATAAAGTCAATGAAATTCTGAATTACCGTAGTCTTGTCAATTTGGAGTTTGGCCTGTTCAACTCCATGCTTGTCTGAATTTTGCCCGTACTCTGAGGTTGGTTTGACTTCATTGCCTATGGTTTGACAGCCGATAAACTTCTGTCTGCCAAGCCCCGAAAATTTGTTGTCATGAGCGTCACGCCCTCCACCTTGAATGAGGGGAATTTGATCCTGTCCATATCCCCAGTCCCCTACGCCATAGTCAATGTCATAGTTTCTGAACAGGTCGGCTATATGTCTGGCTTGATCCATCGGGTGCTCAGCTGGACGGGGATCAATCCATGCCAATTGATACCTGTTGCTCTTACGCCAGTGAAGGATAATTGTTGCGACGGTCTTTGAGGCAGTAGGACCAGAACCGAAATCAACCCCACCTAGCACTCTGATCTCGTTGCCATAGGTGGCCTTCAGGTCCAATACCTCCCCTGGAAGTAACAACTTCAAGTAGTTCACATAACAGGCTTGAACCATATCGGGAGTAATTGGACGACGTTCTGCCTTGTAAAACTCACCTCTACAGTGAGACAGATACATGGATAGGGGATAGTGCTTCTCCTGATACTCTATGGACAACTCAGGCTGAACATGATACTTGTGAATTGCATCATGGATTGTAAGGGGAATATGTGGGAACATTGCCTGTGGGAAATGATACCCACGATAGTCCACGTTGGTCGGATTCTGTGCAACCCATTTGCCCTGTAAGATTTTAGTCAGCTTGTCCTCGTCATTGGTGATAGCACCAAATGCGTCAAAGGTCAATTTTTCTCGCCACTCGGAATCGTCATATTTCCATTCACGCTGGTCTGTTCTTTTCCACATTCGATGATATTCAGAACCAGCCTCCCCACCAATGCCAAACACATACACCCTTCCGTGAGTCTTGGACAGGGAGTACATGGCAACTGGAAGAAAACCAACGTCTTGGGCTTGGGCTTCGTCCAGTATCAATGCCTGATTGGATTTTCCCTCAACTGCGTGATACTTGTTTTCGTCAGTTACCAGGTATATCACAGAACCGTTAAGCAGCTTGATACGTCCAACGTTTGCCTTACCATGGGGGAGGTATGCCTCCATTTTTGGATTTGCGATAAAAGTCTCCTGACGCAATCTTTGTTCTGAAAAAGCGGACCTGTGGTTGTCATCGTCCACTACATAGGTAACTTCACATCCAGGTTTGTTTAGTGCAATCCATGAGATTAGCGAACTTGCGTTTGTGGTCTTGTAGGTTTGTCTCCCATTGACAAACATTTGGTGTGGGTGTTCATCAAGCAGTGGCTCAAGCCAATATGGATCTTGTTTGAAATGTAGGGGCTTCCTACCAATCATTGGACGAAAGTCCTTGATAAAATCTAATAAATTATTTGGAACAACATCAGGATTTGCCTTGGCTCGTTTTTCCCTCATTCGTTCTTCTAGTATTCCTAAACGGAATCCGTCACTATGTACCATTTTTCTCAGGCAATTCCTCCAGCTCTGGAGTCGTTTGTAACAGTTCCCCCTCTATCATTTTTAGTCTCCTGGCGAAATCGTGATTTTTTTGCACGGTGGAATACACTTGAGACTGATACCCTACAGCCTGGGAAAGTTTAATCATTAAGCCATGGTCTTTTTCTCCATCAGGTTTTTGAGATTCCTTAAAGAACTCGTCAGCTAAAGTGTCCATAATGGTAACAGATATTTTCCCTACGTGTGCTGGATCTGTCCAAGACTCTTGCATCATATATTTAGATAAAATTTATTTAATAAAGTGTTTCTTTTTCATGTGAGTTAGCATTTTACCCTCGGAGGCAGTGAAAAAATCATGTTTTAGACAGGCGAAATTTGGGAATTTACTCATTATATGGTATCTCTAATTTATCTAGTATAAGTTTTAAATAGATATCTGTTTTATACTGTTTTTCCTGTATGTCTCTAATATCTTCCTCATGTGAGGAATGAATCCCAACTGAATTTTTATCCTGCTCGGAAAGTTCCACTATCTTGTTTTTTAGTGCGATAAAACATTGTTCCTTTTTCCAGAAATATCTGATAAGTCCTATTACTCCAACTGAACAAGGAATCAAAACTGCAACTGCCATTTCTATCCACATGGGTAGTTGTTATCCTAACTGTTTAAAGGAGTTTTTATATTCAATCTTCTTCGCAATCGTCATCATGATCCCCGTCAAGACCGCCACAATAATCACAGGTTACACCATACATGATTCTCCACAGTAGTCCTCATTGACCTCTATATTTTCCCCGAAAAAATCTGACAAGGTTGACTGATTTTCAATGTCCTCCGTTGAGGATTTGTAACCCCACTTGTTATACCTTTTAGCCAGTTTGCTTCCAACTCGATCTATTTCGGCTTCTAGCCATTTAATAGTTTCAAATGCCAAAGGATCATATTTCTCCATTAGTTTTAAATCCCATTCTTCGGCATGAGCTCCACAGTAACATTCACCTGATCTGTTCAGCCATTGATACACGGGAGTTTTCTCCAACTCGTTCTCAATGAAATAATCCCACAACTGCTCACCGTTCTTCCATAGGAACGGCTTGACGTATGGCAATCCAGAGTTAAAGTCCAGAGGCTTTTTGGTATATTTTTTCACCTTGTTTCTTGCACGTGATTCCTTCTTTCGAACTCCAGAAATGAAACAGGCATTTTCTCCAGCTTTTATTTTAGGTCGCAGGAAATAATACCAAGTGTGCATTTTTAGATATCCCATCCACATGGAATGATTTCCAGCGAAGGCAAAACCATACTTCATGACGATATTGTAAAACCTCTCCTTGTCACTAGCCCAAGTCATGTGGATTGGCCAATTTCTTTTCTTGGCATAGTCCACTACGAACTGCCTGGTGTCCCGAGCTCCAAGTCCCGTGTTGGTGAAAACTATCCCTGCGAATCTGTCAGGATAATTCCTAGCAATAAAGTCAGCAACACAGACGGAATCCTTGCCACCTGAGAACAATACATAGAACCTGTCATAGCCATACTTCTCAATGACCTCTGACATTATTTGCTCAGGCGACTGTGGCTCAACCCATTCAAAGTTACTCAAGAAGAAAACCCATCTAATGATTCATTGCTCTGGGGTTTTAATCTATTGCGAATTATCTCCACATACTCGGGGTTTAACTCTATTCCAAGCCATCTGCGGTTGAGTTTCAGGGCTACTAGGGCTACCGTGCCAGCTCCCATGAACGGATCAAATACCACTCCAGGCTCAAAGCCTACTCCGCAATGACAGGTTTTCTCGCCTACCTTGCGGTAACTTGCAGTTACCGCATCTTTTTGCATCTTCTGTTTCATGCCCTGAGTAAGATCCTCGGAGTGATCATGCCATGACTGTCCCAGTGACTTGGCATACTCCTCTGTAGGCTCCATGATATTCTCCACTGGTATGCCGCAATACTTGCAGACTTTCTCAGGGACAGCACAACGAATGATCTTGTGTGGCAGCTCCTCTGGGAATGTGGCAAAATGAGCCGCAACGAATGGCTTTGGGTTTATAAAGAATACGTCACCTGGATTCTTTCCCTTTGGATCGTTAAGAGCTCCGTCATGGTTGTTTCCAGCTCCTCTAGAGGCGGCCATCCTGACCTTCAGTGAGTTGTTAGAAGCTGGGGTATTTTCGGTGGTCTTGTAAGTTTTTGAGTAATCCCAGTCGTCCTTGCCTACTGCCCTGTTCCTGTGGATTCCCTGAGTGGATTGACCTGGGACATCCAGTTCCTTTCGCTTCAATTGGGCTTTCTCCACGTTTTTGTCAATGTCGCTACCAGTACCAAAGTGGCTTCGTCCCTTAGGCTGTTGATTGCCACGTGGAACCTCCACTACGTCCTCAAAGAGACCTGACTGTGTCTTTTTGGTGGTGATGTTCTTCTTGGTGACCTTGGAGTCAGAAATGGGCTTTTCACGAACTGCATCCAGATCGAAAAAATATTTCCCCTGCTTGACGAAGAAGAATATGCTCTCCCATTTGTTTTGGAACCTGTCCTTTACTGAAGTCGGCATGGCATTGCTCTTAACCCACGGTATGTGGTTGCGTAACAGCCACCCGTCATCAATGCACTTTATCATGAATCTTTCAGGTATTCCGACTCTGGTTTTTGGCTTTAGGTGAATTTTAGGCTGTTTCACGTTGTATGCCCCTGATTTTCCTGTATACTTTATAGAGCCATGCTGGGTTTCCTTTCCCTCAGCCAAGTCCCTCATGCCGCCTGACTGGGTGGAGTAGGAGTCACCAAGGTTGATCCAACAGGAGCCAGAAGGCTTTAAGATACGCTTAATCTCACGCATAAGCTCCATCATGTTGTCAAGATACTCCTCAAATGTCTCCTCTGATCCCCATTGACCGTCAACCTGATAGTCCCTTAACCCCCAATATGGAGGGGAACTGATACAGCAATCTACGGATTCTGAGGGGATATCCCTAATCCTGTCCAGACAATTGCCTACGAGCAGATCGCCATTGTGCCACTCAGACATTTCTACTCCTACGGTATAGTTTTCTGTTCTGATTAAGTTTTTCCTTGTTTTGAATATAATACAGTCTTTGCTGCAAGAGTTGAGTCTCCTTGATCAATCTAGCCCTCTCCAATTGTCTGGCTATCTGTTTTCGGTTAATCGGTGTGGGAGACAAAATTTTTAATCTGCTCTTGAGATTCCTCAACAATTTTTTCCTCTCCTGAAGTGTCAGACCTTGAATGTCTGTAAGAAATGACTCATTCATCAATTCGCTTCCTTGTATCCTCATAGTAGCCATTGTCCTTGCGTTCCCGTTCCCTGTCCATGGTATTGTGATAAACAAATTCAGGATCGTTAAATCTGGCCTCAATCTCCTTCTTACGGAACTCCAAGTATTTTTTAGTCATTCTAGGCATGAGGCTGCTCCTCCAGGGCTTCCCTGTATTTTTTACATTTAGGCTTGGTTCTGACTCGATTGTTACAGCACTTACAGCGGACACGTTTGGAGTCTATGGTTCCTAAATTTGATATAAATATGTCACAGGCGGCACATCTTACGCCAAGTGCATACCAAGAGGTCTTTAGCCTGGTGGTTTGAAATTGCTTACATTTACCTATACATTGAGACATTAGTACACCTCATCAAACAGACACTTTATAATGTCTTTATAGGATTTATTCTGAGTCCTTTTATAATTAGTATTGTGATAGTCACGTAAATGGGTTTTGGGAGTTCTTACTTCATAACTCCCACATAGTCTGCAAAACCAAGTTATTTGGTGTTTTGGGGAAACATGGCCAAAAAGTTCGCTCATTTTTTACACTTTCCACATACTGTCTGACCACTATCTGATATAGTACATTCCATGTTGGAGGCGTGACAGTGACTACAGAGGGCTTTCATACCCATGTTTCCTTCATTGTCTTTGTGTAGGAACGGGAATGAGGGCATATCCATATTGACGTATTTCCCTCCACTAGAGTAAGTTTTGTACAGTCTTTTTTTGGATCACAGGTGCATTGACCTGTTATGTGTACGGTAGTCAAGATTGTCCCCAATCTACCTCAATTCTAGTAACCCAGCAGGATTTGTTGCAACACTTGAATGTGTCCTCTTGACCAATATCCAGGGTGTTAACAAAGCCATTATCTGAGGCTAAACTGTTATTTTTCCAAGGCAGTACGTAAACTTTGTCGTTACATTCTGGACAATTCATGCGGTGGATTCCTTGAACAGGCGTATTGCCAATTTTATGGCGTCCTCGGCCACTCCGTCTGTGCGTACATGGATTGTGGCTCGTTTCTCACCCTTTGTGTTGTCGTTGGAGATTTTGATATCGATGTTGTGATCCGTGTGGGTGTATGAATCTGTCATGCTATTTTCTCCAAACCTTCGTCTATTGCTTGTTGAAGTACAGCCGAATAAGAGACCGACTTGCCTTCACTCATTATACGTCGTGCCTGAATACCTCTGATCTTTTGATCTTGTTCTTCAGTGACGGTGATACATTTCGTTTTTTTAGTCATGGTTAAGTTATTAATTTGGTATTATAATAAGGTTTGAATTATATATCTAATTTGTCACAACTCATGCAAATGTTAGAGGGGAGTAGTTTTCGTAGAGAGTGACAAGATTCGCATTGACCAAGTTCCATAGTGTTAAGGAGTTTTGATTGTTTAAAAATTTTTTTGTGAGTTTGTGGTTAATTGTTTGGGTTAAAAATTTTTTTTGTACTTTTTTATTTTGGGGGGGTAGGAGGGTGTGCTATGCCTGGCTCCTGTTTCGCTCTTGGAGCCTCAACTTTCGACGGGTGGCGGCGGCGTATTCCAATTTAATTAAATCGTGCTAACTAATTGTATCGGGTGACGGTGGCGGCTGCTTTCATGTTAACAAATTACCATGTTAATGATATTCCATAAAGGAATTAATTAAAAAATAAACTATGAACACATTAAACACGGATAAACCGCTATTGAAATAAACTAGAAATCATTATACAAAGTAATGTTACTGATTAAGCGTGTTTAATGTGTCCATAACTTAATCAAAATATAACCTTATAACCTCATAAAACAAGGGTAAACCATGGTAAAACGCCAAATTAAGAACTCATTACAAATGAGTCAATCAAACAGATCTATCCAAAACGCATTTTATAAAAATTGGGTAAATCAAAACAAACCAACGGAAGCTCAAAAACTCGGCAATTTGTTAAGTAAATCATACGAGTTAAAAATCCAAGGAGGTTTAACACAATGACACAAAAATTAAGAATGTGTGAAATATGCCAAAAATGCTTTAGAGGACGGGCATTTATGAATAACGGGCAATTCCTCGATATATGCTCTGAGCCATGCTTTGATAAAGTCATGGAGGACGAAGAGGAGGAGGATTATTAAATTGAGCCTCCTAATTACTTATGACAAGTATAAGAAAAGGACGGGAAAACCGATTAAAACCATAAGCGGTAATACCGTAAATTATACAGATATGATTCAAGGAATTGGAGATCTTACAATGTCTTACAATCCCTCATTTAAGAAAAACGAGTTAATTAAAAAACTCTGTATTATGGAAATAAAAAACCATATTTCCCAAGAAGTAAAAGGAGAAATAAAAACCCGTGTTTGGTTTTGTAAAGGTAATTTCAACCGCTCAGG
>Ga0209360_1000317_pt1 | contig 42404 bp, 42 predicted proteins | sample SaaInlV_130m_DNA_3_FD_184651 | JGI IMG/M metagenome (GOLD analysis project Ga0209360, IMG submission 184651) | Marine microbial communities from expanding oxygen minimum zones in the Saanich Inlet - SI037_S3LV_130m_DNA (SPAdes) (version 2) | ecosystem: Environmental > Aquatic > Marine >... | reverse complement strand
GTGTAAGTCCTATTTTAAGCATGGAATATATTATGTATCTTTGTTCCAGCGTGAGCTGGCTGTAGTGTTTCATTTGTGCTCCTCATTTTTGACGGTGGGAAAAGTACGAAGCTTACAGCGGCTCCGCATCTTCCAAAACTCGTCATTGAGTTGCACTTAAGAGTTGAATTCAAGAAATGAATCAACGCCAAATTAATCAGATAGTTGAAGGCGTAAAAACCACGGACGGTGCCGGCGTTAATCTCACTCGTATCATCGGTAGTCCAGAACTCAATATGCTGGATCCATTCCTTCTTCTGGATGAATTCGGCAGTGATAACCCCGATGATTACATTGCCGGATTTCCGCCCCATCCTCATCGTGGATTTGAAACCATCACCTATATGCTTAACGGAAAATGGCAGCATAGAGATTCTGCCGGAAACGAAGGTAAGTTAGGGGAAGGTTCTGTCCAGTGGATGACCGCGGGCCGGGGGATCGTCCATAGCGAAATGCCTATCCAGACCGATGGCTTAGCCAGAGGATTCCAGTTGTGGTTGAATTTACCCAAAGAGAAAAAAATGATTGAGCCCGCTTACCAAGACATTGAATCTGAACAAATCCCATTTGTCAAAAATGACAAAGGAACGGTGAAAGTCATTTCGGGAGAATATAATGGGACTATCGGACCAGGGAAATCTCACACGCCCGTTTTGATAATGGATATTCGATTAAACCCGGAAAGTGAAATATCTATTCCCGTTATGGATGGCTGGAATGCTTTTGGATTTATTTACGAAGGGGATGTTAAGTCCGGAGAATCCCTTTCCAAGGGTCAATTAGCCATTTACAATACAGAGGGCAATATCCATTTTAAAACAAATGGCACACAAGCGAGTATTTATCTTGTCGCAGGAGAACCTTTGAATGAACCGGTAGCACGAGGCGGACCTTTTGTCATGAATACTCGGGGCGAAATTATAAAAGCATTTGAAGATTATCAGAATGGTAGTTTTACACCATGAAAAAAATCCGCTGGGGCATATTAAGCACAGGTAAAATTGCCGGTAGTTTTGCGGAAGATATAAAGCATGTTCCCGATGCGGAGGTGGTGGCTGTGGGATCCAGAAGCCAGGAAACGGCTGATACATTCGGACAAAAATACAAAATTCCTAACCGGCATTCGTCTTACCAAGACTTGGCAAATAATCCGGACGTGGATGTGATTTATATTGCCACCCCCCATGTTTTTCATGCGGAAAACAGCATCCTATGCATGAATGCAAAAAAAGCTGTCCTATGTGAAAAGGCCTTTTGTATCCATGCGGGGGAAGCAGAAAAAATGATACAAACCGCCCGGAAAAATAATGTTTTTTTGATGGAAGCATTGGTCACTCGCCACTTTCCGGTGATTCATCAAGTATTGGACTGGATCAAAGATGGTTTAATCGGAGATGTACGCATTGTACAAGCCGACCGCTGCATCCGTGGGAATTTCTCCATGGAAGATCGTGCCTTAAACTCGGAACTGGGTGGCGGGAGTCTATTGGATCTTGGGATTTATGTCATAGGGTTCTCCTCCATGGTATTTGGCGGTCCACCCAATAAAGCAACGGGATTTGGGTTTATTGGAGATTACGGATCTGACGAACAAGGTGCATCCATCCTGGAATATGACCATGGTGCATTGGCGGTACTGATCTTTGCTTTGCGAACCGTTACCGTGAATAATGCTTATATTTATGGCACGGAAGGTTATATTAAAATACCGGACCTGTTTGCTGTGCCCAATAAAGCCACCTTACACGTGGATGGACAAAAAATAATTGATTTTGAAGAACCCATTCTGGGGAATGGATTACATTACCAGGTGAAAGAAGTCCACCGCTGTTTGCGGGAAAGCTTACTGGAAAGCCCTCGTATGCCACTGAAAGAGTCACTCCAGATTATGGAGACCATGGATACAATTCGTGCACCCTGGGATTTGAAATACCCCAACGATTCAACTCATATATTATGAAACGATGTAAATGGGCCGATAGCACCGCATTATACAAACAATATCATGATGAAGAGTGGGGCGTTCCTGTTCATGATGACCGAACCTTGTTTGAATTTTTAATTCTTGAGGGCGCCCAAGCGGGCCTCAGTTGGGAAACTATTTTGAAAAAACGAAACGGATACAGGATGGCTTTTGACCAGTTTGATGTGGAAATAATTTCCACTTATTCTAAATCCAAAATTGAATTATTACTGCAAAATCCTAATATAATACGTAATCGGCTCAAGGTAAATTCAACGGTTTTGAATGCAAAATTATTCCTGGATGTCAGAAATGAGTTCGGCAGTTTTGACAAATACATCTGGCAATTTACCCACGGGAAAACCATTCAAAACAGATTTAGTAAAATATCTGAACTTCCCGCATCATCTTCGGAATCCACTGCCATGAGCAAAGATCTGAAAAAGCGTGGTTTTAAATTTATTGGGTCCACCATTTGCTATGCATTTATGCAGGCAACTGGCATGGTGAATGACCATACAACTGATTGTTTTCGTTATAAGGAATTATCATCATGAAAGCCCATTACCTAGGCCATGTTGTTTTTTATGTAAAAGAGCTAAAGCGTTCTCTGGTATTTTACCGGGATTTGTTAGGCTTTGAAAAAGCGGGTAAAATGAAACACCCTTTTAACGCTTGTGCGCTCACCTCGGGCAGGACCCATCACGAGATTCTGTTAATTGAAGTAGGTGAAGCGCCTCCGCCCCAGAAAGGGCACCGGTTTGGGTTGTATCATATTGGCATCAAAATAGGCGATTCCTTGGACGAACTACGAACTGCCAGGGATGAATTAAATAAAGCGGGTGTTTCAATCTCCGGCATGAGTGACCATACGGTGAGCCAAAGTTTATACTTGGAAGATCCGGACGGAAACGAAGTAGAACTTTATGTAGATGACCCCAGCGTTGACTGGAAAAAAGACCCGGCTGCGGTGGTTGCGGCAATCAAGCCATTAAGATTAATGTGATTATTGAATGTTGGCTTAATGGATATGTCTCTTAGGGTTATTTTGTATTATAGATTAAATGCATGAGAAAATATTATCCATCATCTCATGTTTGTTGTAGTGCAGGCATGGTTACAAATCTGCCCCATACAGATTTGTTGTTCAGACTGACGAATAACTAATTTTTCTTCCAATATAAATAAGCTGGGATCCCGAGTAATGTAAGCCCAATCCCCATTAAGGATTGTTGCGGTGACTCGAAAAAAGTGTTTATCATAATAGCTGATGAAAATATAATAAAAAATGCAGGCACATACGGATAACCCCATACTTTATAGGGTCGTTCTAGTTCAGGTTGCTTTTTTCGTAATACAAACACCGTTGACGACGCTGCAATCCACATCATGAAATTAACAAACACCACAAGAGTAATTATTTCCTCAAAGGTACCGGATAGTGCCAAGACTGATGCCCAAAGCCCCTGAATCATAATTGCATTTCCCGGTGTATGGAATTTTGGATGCACATCAGCTGCCTTGGAAAAGAATAAATTATCTTTGGCCATTGCGTATGATATTCTTGGACCGACAAGTATATTCCCATTCAATGAACCAAACATAGATATAATCACAACCACGACAAACGCACCTGCTATCCCGGGGCCGTAGAGTGCCTTGGCAGTAGCTTCACCAACCTTTATTTCACCAATAAGCGAATCCATGGGCAATACCTTTAAATATGCAATATTGATTATAATATATAAAACAAAGATTACTACCGTTCCAATTATTAGAGCCAAAGGCAGGTTTTTTTTAGGATTTTTGATCTCTCCAGCTGCAAAAGTTACATATTCCCATCCTCCAACAGTCCAGGTTACCGCAACTAAGGCAATTCCCATCCCGGTGAGTATTGATCCAATACTCATATTGGTTGGATTGATTGATAAATCTATATGATTGCCTGTCGAAATAAATAATCCTGCAAGTGCGAAAAATAATATGCTCCCAATTTTCAATATTGTAAAAACATTTTGGATCCATTTCCCAAATAAAATACCTAAATAATTTATGAAGGATAAAATAAGGATTAAGGAAATAGCAAAAATTTGACCACCAGATATTGAAAAATAATCATAACCTATTACAATATTATGGGTCGAAATACTGGGATAAAATGAGCCAAGATGTTCAGCCACCGCAACAGCAATTGCAGCGTTTGTTCCTGTCAAATAAGCTATAAATGCGACCCATCCAAAAAGAAAGGCCGGTAATGATCCGTAGGCCTCTCGAAGATAAATATACTGCCCACCGGCTTTCGGCATGGCAGCGCCCAATTCTGCATAAGTCAGTGCCCCGGCCAGCATTTGTAAACCACCCAATAGCCAGACAATCAGGATCAAGGAAGCGGAGGGCAGAGCATCCGCCATGAGTCCTGTAGTCATAAAGATTCCAGAGCCGATCACGATACCGATCACCATCATAGTGCTGTCAAATAAGCCCAGTTTTCGGTCAAGTTTTGGTGAATTATTTTTTGCTTTCATGATTAAATAAAGGTGTGAATTTAATCTTAGATAGAATGGAAAAACCGTTTATATTTTCCGGTGATGCATAGTGCAGAAAATATTATAAATATAGAGGAATATCCACTCGATCAACCCAAAACGGATGCCTGGAAAACCCTTGCGAAAAACTGTAAATCGTCCTTTCAACAATTGGGAGTAGCGATTCTTAAGAATTTTGTGAAACAACCAATCTTGGACAGGATGATTGCAGAAACAGATAGTACTATTCACCGATCCCATTTTTGCAAAGATAATCATAATGTATTTTTTGATGATGATGATGGTACTCTACCAGCAGATCACCCCTTAAGAATGAGGGATGATACGTCCTTAAACTCTATTCCACATGACCTGATGAACTCACAAGATTCATTGCATCTATTATACAATTGGGATCCACTTATACATTTTTTATCGGAGGTATTGGGATATAAGCTATTTCGTATGGCTGATCCCATGGCAGCACTCACAGTCAATTGTATGGGCGCGGGCCAAAATCATGGCTGGCATTATGATGAATCACAAGTAACCATAACTTTGTTGATTCAACGACCGGATGAGGGTGGTCTGTTTCAAACCATCCCTGATTTGCGAAAAAAGGATACTGATGATTATTCACAATTAGGTTCCGTTTTGAAAGGGTCGGATGCAGGTGTGGTTACATTAGATGTTGACCCGGGTGACCTGCTCCTCTTTGCAGGATTCTATTCCTTGCATCGTGTAACATCCATTAAAGGGGATACAACAAGGTATGTAGGCACATTATGCTACAAGGATAGACCCAATGTGATGAATAGTCCTGAAGTCCAGAAATTATTTTATGGACGTGTGAATCAGGGGTGATATCCAAATCACAAATTCAGGAATTTTCTGAAAATGGTGCCATCCTTCTCAAAAATACTTTTGATCGTGATTGGCTATATATTTTAGCTGAGGGCATAGAAAAAAACCGTAAGGATCCGGGGCCCTATGCCTGTCAATACACTCCACAAGATGATGAAGGTGATTTTTACGATGATTATTGTAATTGGAGCCGAATTAAAGAATATAATAATTTCATTTTGAATTCTCCGGCAGCGGAAATTGCTGGCTGTTTAACTCAATCCTCAGAGATGCGGATTTTTCATGAACATGTTCTTGTAAAAGAACCAAAAACAGCTGAGTCAACACCTTGGCATCATGATCAGCCCTATTATTGTGTAGATGGTGAACAGGTGTGCAGTATTTGGCTGCCCTTAGATCCAGTTCCGAAAGAATCGGGGCTAGAGTTTGTTGCCGGTTCTCATCTGTTAGGAAAAATGTTCATGCCCATCAAATTTCTGACCTTAAAAGACTACGATTATCCTCCCGGGTGTTTTGATTCAATCCCAGACATTGATGCCCATAGGAATGAACATAAGATCTTATCATGGGATATGGAGCAGGGGGATTGTATTGTTTTTCATTTTAAAACGCTTCATTCTGGGAAAGGGAATCCCCATAGTAAAATAAGGAGAAGAGCTTTTTCGTCTCGCTGGATAGGTGACGATGCAGTTTTCGCTGAAAGGCCAGGAGAAACTTCACCGCCCTTTCCAGAATTAAGATCCTTTAAGCAAGGTGACCCAATAGACCATCCCCTATTTCCTGTATGTTGGGTAAAGTAATTTTTTCATTTTAGATATTCTGTAAAAAAACCTTTGAAAGGTTCAAATCTTCAATAGATAGAGAATAAAGAGTTGGCTATCAGAATTTCTTGAATCACATATATGTCATTTTGGTATTTATCATCTTTGGAGCCCCTTTACCTGTGCCGTAATTTTCCTGTCTATATAATCGAGATATACGTTTTATTATGAGCAAAGGATTACCCAACAGAGATACAGATTTTTCCGCATGGTACAACCAGGTTGTAAAGCGAGCAGACCTGGCTGATCATGGCCCCGTGAAAGGAACCATGGTTATTAAACCTTATGGTTTTCAACTCTGGGATAATATCAAAGAATCATTTGATAAAATGATCAAAGCTACGGGTCATGTGAATGCATATTTCCCCATCTTTATTCCAAAATCATTTTTGGCAAAGGAAGCACAACACGTAGAAGGATTTGCTAAGGAATGTGCGATAGTAACACATACACGTCTCAAAGCCGACGACGAGAAGGGCATTATAGTGGATCCGGATTCTAAATTGGAAGAAGAGATTATTGTACGTCCCACATCCGAAACAGTAATCTGGTCCATGTATAAAAAATGGATCCAATCCTACCGGGATCTTCCTATATTGATTAATCAATGGGCCAATGTGGTTCGGTGGGAGATGCGGACGCGGTTATTTCTCCGGACATCGGAATTTTTATGGCAGGAAGGGCATACAGCACATGCCACACCAGAAGAAGCCCAAAAAGAAACGCTGGATATCCTAGAACTCTACCGCCAATTGGCTGAGGATTATTTAGCAATACCCGTACTCACAGGACTAAAAACGGAATCGGAGAAATTTGCAGGCGCGGATAAAACATATTGTATTGAAGCCATGATGGGAGATAAGCGGGCGCTGCAAGCCGGCACATCCCATAACCTTGGACAGAATTTTGCAAAGGCCTTTGATGTCACCTTTCAAACCAAAGAGAATAAAGAAGAGTTGGTCTGGGCCACCAGTTGGGGCGTCAGTACACGCCTTGTGGGTGCTGTGATCTTAACACATGGTGATGAAAAAGGTCTCCGCCTGCCGCCAAAAATTGCACCAATCCAGGTTATTATTATTCCTATATCTCGTAATGAAGAACAGGAAAAGATGGTGAGAGATTATCTTGCTCCTATTGTTGAATCATTAGAGGGTGCAGATGTTCGAGTTCATCAGGATTGGACAGATAATTCCCCGGGATTCAAATTCAATGAATGGGAAATGAAAGGTGTTCCACTTCGGCTAGAAGTAGGTCCTCGAGACGTAGAGAATGGGAATATAGTTGTGGCTCGGCGGGATACAGGAGATAAGTCATTTTTATCCAAAGATGAAGTTGTAGCTCAAATTCCCGATTTATTAGAAGAAATACAGAAAGGGCTTTTCCAGCAAGCATTAACATTTCAGCAAGAGAATACACATAAAGTGTCAACCTATGATGAGTTGAAAAAAGTCATTAAAGAAGGCGGGTTTGTTCGTTGTGGCTGGGATGGGACCGATGAAACGGAAGCAAGGGTGAAAAAAGATATTAAAGCCACAATTCGTTGTATTCCAATGTCAGAAAATCCGGAAGGATTAACATGTGTTTATTCCGGAAAACCTGCGAAGCACGAGGTGATTTACGCAAAAGCATATTAAGGTAAGTCTTTTACTTGAGAAGCGCTAACTGCCGGAATAATTACGTTTTATTCTAAAAAAATTATACAGCTATAATCTTGGTTAGATTAAGAAATATAAACCCAGTGATTTAACATTTATGATCATCCACACACCCGCCATAGTATTAAAATCTTTCCCCTATGGTGATACATCTATCATTGCGCGCTGCTTTTCTGAATACCAAGGGAAGGTAAGTCTTATCGTTAAAGGTGCCCGTTCCAGGAAATCCCCCAAGTCTGCACAATTTCAACCGTTGAGTTATGTCGATATAATCTACTATAATAAGCCCAATCGTGAACTGCAGGTGTTATCAAAGGTTAACTTCCGGGAATCATGGCCAAAAATCTTAGACAACCTTCGTTCCATAACATTATCAGTGGCTCTATTAGAAATAACAGAAAAAACGTTATTAGATGAAGATCCACATCCTGGTTTATTTAAGGCACTCGTAGCTACCTTACGAGCATTCAATGAATCCAAAGCTGACCCCAATATATTATTCTGGTTTTACGAGTGTGCGCTTTTGACGCACCTTGGATTCCAGCCAAATTTAGATAATCGAGAATTCCCAGGACTTACGTTAAATGATCCCAATTCTGGCCCAAATAGTGGATTAATTCTTGCTAGTTTACTGGCTGAAGATATTGAAAATCTCCCCACAGACGAAGTGACACCAACAGATCGAAAGATTATTGGCGATTATTTATGGACATCCCTTCGGTACCATTTTGATGGTCTTTCCAAAATCAAATCCATGGAAGTAGCGAAAAAGATTCTAGCAGATTAGATTATGGTTACTGGCATCTTAACACAGGATCATATTGCATCTTTCATATTAGATGAAAGTGGTGACCGCCATTTTGAAGATAGAATTATATGGAATGGGTACCTTGCACATTGGTCCGGAGAAAAGGTGCATGCACGAGAATTAGAGCAACATGATTATAAAAATAACGAACCCATAATCATTATTTGGCCGGTTGAGTCAAGTTCAACCGAACCCTTTGTGGATCTATATTATAATGAACGGCTCACAAAATATTTTGTATCTTTTTTGGGTCATACGGCGGTCAATGTGAATGGATCTATTTTCAATTTTTCACATTTGATGAATGAAAATGAAATAATGGACAAAGAAGAATATTTTTATCGTCCGGCTTTAGGAGAATTTGCACCCTCACCCAATAATGGTTTGTTTGAAATTTTGGAAGATGGGCGTGTGTTTTATGACAAATTCGGACGAAATTTTATGCGGACCATTCACCGAATTCGCATATTTGGATTGGATACAGAAAAAATGATGGCTGTCTTAAAACAAAGTTTGGATATCATTTTGAATACTCCCCCAAATCCAAAAGAGCCTGAGAAATATAAAGATTTTAGTATAGTATCCAATAATTGTGCCACTATAATTCGAGATGTGTTTAATCAATGTGGATTTCCCAAAATTAAAGGGCGTTTTCCCAGAGATCTGTTTGTTAATACAACGTATCATTTATTTTGCCATCCAGAATTAGATGTACAATATTCAAAATTACCTCAGCTTTTTGTGCCTGAAGCTCCAATGAGTGTGGTGTCTCCGTTATTAAATTTTCGGAACTATTTTCGAAAAAATGAATTACGTATATTTGAGAGTTCATGAGATTTCAATTTCAATCAGACCCCGGCCAGTTTTCTTATAAACCTGCTCTTTTTACCGATGCCATTAAAATTTTGGTTTCTGTGAACTTTGGGATCTTTTTACTTCAAACCATCGCCAGGACAGAAGGCATGTTCTTCCCTCTATTTGGACTTGTACCAAAACTGGTTTGGTCAGAGTTTATGCTTTGGCAACCTTTCACATATTTATTTTTCCATGGCAGCATTTGGCATGTACTGATAAATATGTTTGTCCTATGGATGTTCGGCAGTGAATTGGAACGACTCTGGGGCAAAAAACATTTTCTGAAATTTTATTTCGTCACCGGTGTTGGTGCCGGACTTGTGACCATGATTATTGGACTCAACTCCATGACCCCTATCGTGGGCGCAAGCGGGGCCGTATATGGTGTCCTTCTAGCCTATGGGCTCACCTATCCAAATCGCACAGTTTATCTTTACGGTATTATTCCAATCAAATCACTTTGGTTTGTAATCGGGATAGGCGTTATAGCATTTATGTCATCTTTCGATAATGTATCACAGATCAGCCATCTTACCCATCTCTCCGGCATGGTAATTGGATATTTAATGCTGAAGCGTCCTGTACGGTTTAACGACCTTTGGTTTACCATTCGCAAGAGAACCTTGGAATACAAAATTAAACATGAAGAAAAGAAGGTATCCCAACACCAAGAAATTGAACGGGAAATTGACAGCATTTTGGACAAGATCAATCGCGAAGGATTTGATAGCCTAACCAGTGAAGAACACGATAGATTGTATAAAGGGAGTCAGTCCCTTTCTCGCACGAAGAAAAAAGATTGATTCACTTCATAGGTAAGGTCTTAACTTTGCCGAGACACAATTATTCTTAAATTAATAAAATATGAATAGTAATAAAAGTACAACAGACCTTGGAACCTTGATTGGTTTACTCGCGGGCATCACTATCATCATCATTGGTATTTTGCAAAGCGGTGGTAGCCTATATTGGTTCATTAGTTTTAATTCCATTCTTATTGTAGTGGGTGGAACACTTGCAGCAACCATGGTGAATCTCCCTCTGAAAGCGGTTAAGAATATATTCAATATCCTGAAAAATGTTTTTAAAGGGGAAGACTACGATTATGTAGGTATCATTAACGAAATAGTGGAAAAAGCGCAAAAGGCACGGAAGGACGGGTTATTATCTCTCGAAGCAGATCTGCCGAATATGCGGGAAGGCTTTTTTAAAAATGGCATTGAATTGGCAATCAATGAGCGAGAATCATCCCGGCTTCGAACCTTTCTAAATCTTGAAATGAATAATATTACCAGTCGGCATATTGCCGGTCAGGAATTATTTTTATACATGGGCTCTTATGCACCAGCATTCGGAATGCTGGGAACCGTTTTGGGTCTTATTGTCATGATGAATAATTTTGCTGGTAGTGGCGAAGAAGTAAGCGCTTCTTATGATGTATCTGAAAAATTTGCTCAACTTCTTTCTGGAATGGGGCTCGCACTTATTACAACATTTTATGGTGTATTTATGGCTAATATGATTTTTCTTCCCATTGGGGGAAAGCTTAAACGAAAATCCGAAAATGAAATGATGCTAAAAAATATTGTAGTAGAAGGTATAATTTCAATTCATGCTCGAGAACACCCTCTCCTTATCAAAGAGAAGTTAATGACGTTTGTTCCTCATTCGTTGCGTCCATCTAAAGATTAATCTTTGACGACGACCATCACATCAAAACAGTCTTCCCTAGATGAACGTCGTGCAAAATTTACAGCGTGGGCACTTACTTTTGCCGATTTAGTAACCCTGCTCCTCACCTTTTTTGTTTTATTACTCGTGATTTTGAATGATGCGGAAAAATATATTGATGACGTTATAAATAAACTATTAGATGAAACTTATGAAGAAATGGAACAGAGCCTGAGTTCCGAGACAACTTCAGTAGAGCGAGTCACAAAAGGAATCAAGATAACCATTCGAGGAAATTTATTTAAATCCACTTCAGCTGATGTGGAGCCAGAATATTATCCTGTGATCCATCGAATTGGGAAGATTATTCGAGAATCGGAAGTGATAAATCTCTTTGATGATAAAGATTATGCCAACTTGCTGGATTTAATTGATAAAAAGGGACAGCAATTGGATGTGGAGGTACGATGCGAAGGACACACAGATGATGAAAAATTACCGCCCAATGCTGATTATCCAAGTAATTGGGAATTATCTGCTTCCAGGTCACTCAACATCGTTCGGCTCATGAATAAATATGCAGCCATGCCGGAGAAATATTTTTCTGCTATGGGGTATGGAGAATTCCGGCCAATTATTGATGTGAAATCAATTTCAAATTATGATGAGAAGAATAAAGCTCGGGCAATTAATCGTCGAGTTGAAATTTATCTAGATGCCTTTTTGAAACAAAAGGTACGATCTGAAATAGAAATTAATATTTAGTTCTTATTTCAATATTTTGAAGATGACAACCTGACTTCCGGGTAATTTTCTTTGACTACCCCTGCCAGCTCCACCACCTATAACTGCTACTCTCATCAAGGGCAAAGCTAAAGCTTATGAGTCCCTTCCCGAATTAAATCTACCAAGACGTTCATCGTCCCCAACGTCTTGATACTAGCACAGGCGCCGTTCATCGCATCTCTGTATTTCTTGGCCTTGTGTGGCATATTGCTCCAGTCTTGCTCCCAAAGTTCTTTGTTCGGCCACATGGCATATCCGCAATAACGACCGTCTTCGGTTTTGTGCAATCGCGACCCCAAACTACCTTGATACTCATAAATAAGTGCTGTAAGGTTGGTCCAGTTTTCAATAAAAACTTGCTCCTGGTCTTCTTTGACATCAAAGAAATAGAGTACAGATAACGTTGCCATTATTTAGGGATGACCTTAAAAACCTTTTCCCCAGCCTTGGCCATTTTGAAGCGTTCCCGAGCCAACTTTTCAATATAGTCTAAATCATTTTCAAGCCGGTTTTTTTCAGCGATTAATTTTTCCCTGTTCTCCCGAAGTTGGGTAATGTGTATTTGGACCTGTTTTCTTTCTCGTTTGAGTTTGTAAAGTTGGAAGAGCCCATGATCACCAAAAATGAAAATAATTAAAAGTGTAACACCAATCAGAAATAAAACACCTCGAACAAACTGACGCTGTGTTTCGGCCATTTGCTGACGTGCAGCTCTGGGACGAGAACGGCGCGCCATTTTTTCATATTCGGTCATTTTGATTTACCAAGAACTCCAATTTTTGCCAATGTTGCATCAGAGCCCAGTTCTTCTTCAATTCTTAATAACTGATTGTATTTACAGATTCGGTCTGTCCGGGAAGCAGATCCTGTTTTGATCTGTCCCATGCCCATGGCTACAGAAAGATCTGCAATGGTGGTATCTTCTGTCTCGCCGGAACGGTGAGAGATCACGGCACCAAAACCTGCATTTCTAGCCAATTCCACTGCTTGAATAGTTTCCGTCACTGTGCCAATCTGGTTTAATTTAATGAGAATTGAATTCATACTGTTTTCATCAATGGCTCGTTGCAACCTAGTTATATTTGTTACTGTCAGGTCATCGCCCACTATTTGGATCGTTGAGCCCAATTCGGCAGTCATATGATTCCATCCATCCCAGTCATCTTCATGTAATCCGTCTTCAATAGAAACAATCGGATATTTTTTTATAAGGGAACCAAGGTAATCCACCATTTCGTCCGAAGATAGAGAACGTCCTTCTGAATCCAGATTATATTTTCCATTATCATAAATTTCACTAGCGGCAACGTCCAATGCGAGGTAAATATCCTGTCCCGCTTTATATCCCGCTTTTTCAATGGCTTCTAAAATTACCTCTACCGCTTCCTCGTTGGATGAAAGATTAGGCGCAAATCCACCCTCATCACCTACAGCCGTATTCATGCCTTTTGATTTTAAAACAGACTTAAGATGATGAAATATTTCGGTTCCCATTTTTAGCGCTTCAGAAAAGGTAGTAGCACCAAATGGAAAAACCATGAATTCCTGAATATCCACTGTGTTATCGGCATGGCTACCCCCGTTGATAATATTCATCATGGGCACTGGAAGAATCTTGGCAGAATCACCACCTAGATATTGGTAAAGTGGTTTTCCCGTTGCTTTTGCTCCCGTATGGGCAGCCGCCATAGATACACCCAAAAGTGCATTAGCCCCCAAATTTGATTTATTATGCGTATCGTCCAGATTGATCATTAATTGGTCGATCTCAACCTGTTTTGTCACATCCATCCCTTTGAGCGCATCGGCAATAGTTGTGTTAATATGATTAACGGCCGTTCGAACACCTTTCCCTAAAAACCGAGTGTTATCTTTATCTCGGAGTTCTATGGCTTCATGGTCGCCTGTGGATGCTCCGGATGGTACCGCTGCCCGGCCCATGGTCCCATTTTTTAAAATGATATCAACTTCAACAGTGGGGTTTCCCCTAGAATCCAGTATTTCCCTAGCATGTATTTTTTCAATAGCAGAATTCAACAATAACTCCTGTAAATTAGGTAACCAAATTAGAATTGACGGCAAGCACCATTCAATAGATATAACTCAATTTTATTCGCACGGAACAACCCGCAAAGTTATCCATTAAACTAGTTCAATGTTCACACTCCATCGATATATTAATCAAAGTGAATCCCGTTGGGATCAATTTGTTTTATCAGGTAACAATGGGACGCTATTTCATTTGCGAAAGTTCCTAAATTATCATCCTAAAGATCGTTTTCAGGATCATAGCATTTTGATTGAAAAGAAGCAAAACTTGTTTTCAGTGCTTCCTGCTGCAGAATTAATTGTGGATGGTAAAAGAATTTTGGTCTCTCATCCGGGTTCGACTGTTGGATCATTTGTTGTACCAGAAAATCTTTCTATTGCAGATGCCATGTCTATGTCAGAAGCATTGGTCACTTATGTAAAAGAAAATAATTTTTCTGGGATCCGCATTACTTTGCCTCCAACGCTTTACCAGCGACGACTATCCAATTACATGGATTTTTCATTTTTCAAACAAGGATTCACATATTCAAAAAGAGATGTGACAAGTATTCTTTTTCTTGAGGACAGTCTGGATAAGAATCTTGCAAAATTCAAGTCTTCCCATCTCCGGGCTGTACGAAATGCCCAGGAAAAGGGTGTTAATGTGCGCCAGTCTAATGATTTTGATTCATTCTATCATATTTTGGAACAAAACCTGAAGATTCGTCACGGTGTATCCCCCACTCATACATTGGCAGAACTGAAGAATATCCATGCCCTGTTTCCAGACAGGGTAAATCTATTTGCTGCTTTTGTAAAGGATGTGATGGTGGCTGGCGTGGTGAATTTTGTTGTGAATGATCATGTTGTGCTTGCATTTTATATCAGCCACGATGAAGCTTACCAAGAATTCCGTGCAGTAAACCTTTTATTCTATTCCATTTTTGATTGGGCGATCCAGCAGGGATTTAGAATATACGATTTTGGTACATTCACTGTGAATGAAGAACCCAATATGGGCTTGGGACGTTTTAAAGAAAATTTTGGTGCCAGTGGCATTTTTCGGGACACTATAGAATTAAAACTGAACTAATCTTGTGTCAATAAAATCTCTTGGGAAACAGTCTCTGGTTTATGGCATCGGGCACATTTTAGCTCGCCTGGTGACATTTCTTTTACTCCCCCTTTATACAAATGTCTTTACAGCAAGTGAATATGGTGTTGTCGCTCTCTTTTATACATTCCTTTCCTTTATGAATGTAATAATGCGCTATGGCCTTGGTGCAGCATTCTTGAAGTTTTATGTCCCCGCAAGTGATGGCGAAAGAAACGCCATTTTTACTAATGTTATTGCATCACTTTTCTTAACTGGAATCCCCTTCTTTTTGGTGTGGCATGGATTTCGTAATCTGATCTCACCGATTATTCTTGGCGTTAATGAACCATCTTTTATCTCCATAATGGGGGTTATTATTGTTTTAGATACAATTTGGTCAATACCTCTTTTGGGATTCAGAGCAGAAAACCGCCCGATTTTATTTATCATATTCAGTTTGCTTAATGTAGGTATTACAATGGGATTAAATTTATTCCTTATTTTAAAAATGCATATGGGCATTCGTGCAATATTTCTGAGTAACCTTTCTGCGTCCCTTTGTATTTTTTTATTAAGCCTTCCTTTTATTTATCAGCGATTTGAATTTGCATTACTTAATAAAACTCGATGGAAATCTATTATAACATTCGCTCTTCCATTTTTACCCGCAGGATTATTTTCAATGGCTATGGAGGTTGCTGATCGCTATATCCTTAAATATTTAACTGACCTTTCTACAGTCGGCATCTACAATGCTGGATATAAAATTGGGATGTTAATGATGCTTGCCGTCACAGCCTTTAATTTTGGATGGCAACCGTTTTTCCTCGAACAGGGAAAGGCAGCCAATCAGGAAAAATTATTTGGTAAGGTAACAACATTGGTTTTGGCAGTACTTGGTTTTATATGGCTTATACTCACGTTGTGGGCTGATGATTTTATCCAAATGAAGATAATGGGATATTCTTTTTTTGGTGAGGAATTTCAGAATTCAATTCCGATTGTCCCTTGGATAGCATTGGGATATTTATTTTATGGATTTTATGTTTTACAGACACCCGGTATTTTTCTCAAAGACCGTCCTGGAATAGCGGCTTGGACACGGTTATTAGGTGCAACTTCCAATATTATATTTTGCTTTATTTTTATTCCACTTTATGGCGCTATTGGCGCAGCCATGGCAACGTGTCTTGCATTCTTTCTAATGTTGGTAATGATGTATTGGTGGAATACAAAATTATATCCTATCAGATTGGAATGGAGAAAAATAAGTTTCATTACAATTATTCTTATAAGTGGTTTTTTTGTATCAAGGGCTTCCGCCGATAATTTATTCATCAATATTTTGATTACGGGACTTTACCCCGTTGGTTTGATTGGATTAGGTATAATTAAAATAGATTCTTTCAAAAGCCGGGTGGCGGATTGAGAATGAAACAATTGAAACCAAATTTTTTTATTATTGGTGCACCAAAATGTGGGACAACATCCTTATCTGTTTATTTATCCGAACATCGGGAAATAGTCATGTCTCACCCAAAAGAGCCTCATTACTTTAGTACAGATATTGAAAATGGTCGGATGACGGATCAGTCAAAATACTTGGCATGTTTTGCCCAAGATAAAACCCCTATCGCCGTTGGCGATGCTTCAACGCTTTACCTCTATTCCAAAGATGCAATTCAAAATATTTTGGAGTTTAATCCTAATGCAAAATTTATTGTAATGCTGAGAAAGCCAATAGATATTGTATTATCATTTCATCAAGTTGCATTGAATTATTTTGGCGAAACAGAAACAAATTTAGAAACTGCTTGGGATCTACAAATTGATAGGCAAATTGGAAAACAAATACCTAAAGGATGCCCTGATCCCCAATTATTGTTATATGGTAAAATTGCGAAATTGGGTGCACAGGTTAAAAGATTGACTGATCAGGTAAGATCAGATCAAATTAAATTTATTTATTTTGACGAATTTGTAAATAAAACTGATAAAATATATTGCTCAGTTTTAGAATTTTTAAAAGTAAATAATAATCATACCCCAAATTTTGAAAACCATAACCCCACAAGGCAAATTAAATTCAACAAATTAACGAAAATTGTAAATCAGGCTGTTGGGCTGAAAAAGGCAGTTGGTATAAAAAAACAGTTTGGGGTTGCCAAAAAAATTCATACCGTAAATGTTAAAGGAGAGCCGCCAAAGCAAATGAGCCGAACCCTTAAAACAACAATGAACGTTTATTTTGAAAAAGACATACAGTTACTATCAGATTTAATGAACAAAAACCTATCCGATTGGAGCAACCAATGAAAACATGCTTTATTGGCGGTACGGGACGCTGCGGCACATCCATCCTTCGAACAATTCTATCAAGACATTCAAGCGTTGCTACTTTACCAATAGAGCACCGACTTATGGTTGATCCTGATGGCATCTTTGATTTTTACAGGAGTTATACAACAGGATGGTCGCCATATTATGGGGATGCAAAATTAACCAGATTAAAAATTTTCCTTGAAGAACTATCATCAACAAGTTCTATTCATAAAATATTTAGATATTTGGTCAGGGCTTTTCGGTTAGCAGGAATTTCGATCACTCCCAAGAAATATTTAGATGTTGAGCTCAGCCGTTTCATACCAAATTATTCAGAGCATGTTAAAACCTTATTAAACGAATTGGTTGAATTTGAATACACCGGGGAGCGACTTGGAACTGGGAGTTATTCTTTCAATAATAAAATTCAATATGCTCCCAATTATTCTAAAGAACAGCTTAAAAAAATATTCCAAAATTTTATTCATAGTTTTATTCAAGATATTTTGACTCATAATCATAAGGATTGTTTTATAGAGGATAATACTTGGAATATTTTATTCTCTGCGGATCTTTTAGATCTCATTCCAAATGCTAAAATTATTTCTGTCATTAGAGATCCACGAGATGTGGTTGCTTCTCTTTCAAAACAGAAGTGGATGCCATCAAATAAAGCTCAATCAGCTAAGATTTATAATGATTTAATTGTTGAATGGATTGAAATTAGACGAAACCTAGATAAACAATCTTGGATAGAAGTAAGGTTGGAAGATGTAGTCTTAGAACCGGAATCTCAAATTAGGAAGATTTGTGATTTTATTGAATTGCCCTGGGAAGATAATTTATTGAAAATTGATCTGTCAAAATCTAATTCAGGGCAATGGAAGAAAGACTTTTCTGAAGAAGAGCAACGATCAGTCATTCCATTATTAGCTGAACATATTAAATCCCTTGGGTATGAATAGCTCAGGTATTCAACTTCGTAAATTTCCCTTTCCTTTTCAGTGTGCCCTTGCGATTTCTAGTGATATTGATAATGCAGCATCGCAGGAGACTTTTACAGAAATAATGGAATATTTTAATACGGAATCAGATACACTATTTGGGCGGGGACTAGGACTTGAAATTGGCAATAGTTTTTGGTTTTTCTCAAACTCTAATCGACCCCAGCTGTCCTATTTTGATGGCTTAACAATGAACGAAACATCTTTTGCCCCCATAATTCGCAACATGTGGCAATCGGGCCATATAGACACTCTTCATTCTTGGGGTAATTTTGATTTAGGTGGCTTCACGCGTTCAATAGCTAAAATGGCACTAAAAGAACTCCAGAAGTATCATGCGACTATTCCTGTTTGGGTAAATCACGGAATAGGATTAAACCATCAAAAAGTGGGGAATTATCCAAACATGTTTGGGGATGATCCATCACACAAAGCTTATCATTTGGATCTCGCCATTGAGGCAGGTTGTGAATTTTTTTGGACAGGGAAAATTACGCACGTTATTGGGCAAGAATCAGAACTCACTTTTTCTGTTCAATCTAAATTGTTGATTCAGTGGCTGATGAAGAGGACAAGATATAGGCATGTTGTTAATCCTATCTATGATGATGGGAATCAATTATTCTTTCCCATTCAATTCCGTGATCAAACTAGATTTTGGGAATTTATTCGCTTTATGAATGCTTGGGGAAAAGAGCAAGTATTGGATATCCATGATTTGGCAACACAACTTTCACCGGGTATGTTAAATCAATTGATAAAGAATCGAGGGTTTATGATATTATATACACATTTTAATGAACACCTAAAAATGGACGGACTTCCAAATGATTTAACAAAAAATTTATCTTACCTAAAAAAGAAGAATATTGAAGGAGATATTTTTATTGCCACCTCATCAAGATTGCTTAAGTATAAAGAGTTGCATGATTATTTAAATTTTAAAGTTGATTCTATTGATGGCATGACCAATATTTATATTGATTCTGTCCTGGATACACCTATTGGCAGTAAATCTTTGGCAAGGGATCAATTGTGTGGTTTAACATTCTATGTTGACCACCCTCCATCAACAAGAATATGGTTTCAAAAGAAAAAAATAGAAATAGAAAAAAATCCAAAAGATGAGTCTGGAAAACTATCTGTGATGATTCCTTGGGAAAAATTATCTTATCCTAACTAATTGATGCGTCTGAAAATCTTATATATATCACCAGAAAATACTGTCGGAACATTGACGCTATGGAAAAAGGAACATGAATCTCGGGGAAATGAGTGTCGAACAGTTACATTTTTTAGATCACCCAAAAATTTTGAAGAAGATATTTGCTTAGACTTACCCTTTAATTTTACAGGGGAACGAATGGCCGGCCTTCGAAATTTTATATATAAACAATATAGGGGAGAAGATGGATACTTTAAGGAAAAGGAAGGAAATCCACCAGTCTGGAAGCCTGAAGGTTGGTTTGATTCGATTTTTTTGAAATTCAAGGATTGGTTATGGCGTCCAGTTATAGAACAAGCGATCCAGGATTATCAATTATATGATTTTGATGTGGTCCATTTTGAAAGCGGATCTGATTTTTTGAAAAATGAATTCTTTGTAAAAGAACTCCATGAACGTGGCAAAAAGATCATCGCACATTATCATGGTGAAGATATGCGGGCCAGGGGCGTTATGCCTATAATAGATAATTTATCTGATCTTAACCTGACAAATGAAGTTGATTTGTTGGACAAGCATCCAAACTTAGATTATCTTTTTCTCCCTTTTGATACAAACCAGTTTATTCCGAATTATGGATTAAATAAAACAATACAGGTTGCACATGCGCCAACCAATCGATTCTATAAGGGATCCGATAAAATTATTTCAATCTGTGAAAAATTGGAATCAGAAGGGCTTATCAAATTCGACCTCATTGAAAACCTTTCTCATGCAGCTGCTATAAAACGAAAAGCGAGATCTGATATTTTTATTGATCAGATTGGAGATCGAGGTGGCTGGGGGTATGGTATGAATTCTGTAGAATCATTATCCATGGGAATTTGTACTATGACAGAAATCAATGATAAATATAATTCATTTATACCGGATCACCCATTTGTGAATGTGAATCAGAATAATTTTGACTCAGTTTTAAGAGATTTATCCCAAGACAGAAATAAAATTGAAGCAAAAGGAATAGATGCAAGAAATTGGGTGGTGAAAAACCATGATATAACCCAAGTGTCGGAAAAATTATATCAATATTATAAAGATATGGAATTACTCGTATGAATGGACAAGTTTATAATCCATATTTTATTTTTTGGTCGCGTATCATTAACATACTGATTTGGCCTTTTTACTTCTTTTGTAATTTGTATAGAAAATCATACTCACTCAATGATGAAAATATAAATTCAATTCTCATTTGTCAATATCATCGCATTGGTGATGTTTTCATCATTGCTCCTGTTTTGGAATCTCTAAAAAAAAGATATCCTCAGGCTCATATAATATTATTGTGTTGTCATGGCGCAGAAAAATTGTCCCGAGATTTGAAATTTGCAGATGAGGTAATAGGTGTTGAAGTCCCTTGGACAAATTGGGACTGGTCATTGATAAAATGGATTAAAGCTCGATCTTTTGCACGGCATTTTAGGAAACGAGATATAGATATAGCGATTGATTTCAAGGGTGACTTACGTAATAGTTGGTTTCTGTGGCATGTCCGATCAAAAATGAGTCTAGGTTATACCGATACAGGAGGCTCTTTTTTTTATACCCACCCACAAATATCTCCAACGGGTGTCCACCAAACAGAGCGTTCTCTGCAATTAATATCCCATCTTGGGTGTGATTCTATCATGTTGGATGGAAAAGAATTTAATTTTAAAGGTCAAGGGGCTATTGTATTTCATGCCGGCGGAAGTGACTCAAGGAGAGCATGGCCAGAAAATAAATGGATTAAATTAGCAGAAATTCTCTCGAAAAATCATCAAATCGCAATTGTTAAAACGCCAGAAACGACTAATTTAATTCAACATATGATAGATAGAGATCTGATGGTAGAAATCTTTGATGGGGATTTAATCAAATTCAAAAATTGGTTAAGAAATCAAAAGATGCTCATTGGAAATGATTCCATGCCGGGACATCTGGCGGCCTATATCGGAATACCGGCGATATCCATCTTTGGTTCACAGGATCCAAAGCTGACATGCCCTATTGGAAAATGGATAACAATTATTCAGCCAAATGAATCATGTGAACACAAAAGAAATCACTGGAGATTGTGCCAAAAATGCATGGAAACCATTGATGTGGAAAGAGTCTCTGGCGCAGCTATAAAACTGCTCACTAGAGCTCAAGCGGGTGAATAAATAAAAATATTGTCAATATCCTCTTTATTTGTAAATTTGACCGATCAAAAGAGATTGCCCTTTTATTCAAAGAATACAATAAGGTCAATCTATGAAAAAAAACAGAGAACGGATAAAATAGCTCCCTGTTTTTACCAAAGAACCAAACCAAGGAGGTATCAGCATGGCTGATGTAAACGCTCAAGTACAAAATGCAGCATCTGGAATCATTGGCGTAATCAAAGCACTTATTGTGTTATTTGTTTTCGTTAATATTGTCTATTCCACAGGGTTTGACCCTATCGGTGGAATCGTAGATCTGGTAAACACATTCCTAGATGGGGGTTTTGCTGGACTGTTAGCTCTGCTGGTTTTACTCTCGTTTTTGGGATAATCAAAAAGGATTTTAACGGGGTCTTCTTAATTTCAAGCCTGACCCCGTTACCTGAAAACAGGAGGAAACTATGCTGAAAGGTGCGTTGCAGACCGTAAACGAATGGCTAGGACAAATCACAGATTTGCTCAAGACCTTAGTTGTTATAGGTATTGTTGTAGGAATTTTGTTTGATGACTTTTTTGGAGTTATCAGTGGATTGGGTCGAATTATGACTCAATTTGGAGACGCAGGATTCGCAGGTATACTTGCCCTAATGATAATCGTTATGTGGTACGAAAAGAAATAGCGCGAATATTAATTCCGCTGGTGCGCCCCGTTTATGCGGGGCGCATTATTTTAAAATATCATGGCTAGTTTTCAATCCACCAGTCATGTAATCCATACCATATTGTGTTTCAGTATGGTATTATTTTGCTCCAATAAGGTATACGGAGCATTTGATTCCGAATCACTGTCATCATTTCAAAATGCTGCGGGGGCATTTCCATTTTCTATTTATCCGAACTCTCTGGGTGTATTATCTGATCCAACAATTCTTCTCATTAATAGATCTCCATTTGGCGCTGGAAGTATTAACCGAAAATTTGGCTTAAGATCTCTCATGGAATCGCTATTTGTAGTTGGGGGAAATTTCCGGAACTTGGGTCTAGGTCTTGGCTTGTCCCGGTTTGGAAATTCAAGCTATCAGGAAACACAGATTTCAATTTTAGGAGCAAAAAGTTATAAAGAGTTAGTTCAACTTGGTATCTCCCTTAATATGTATCAATTAAGCATCTCAAATTATGGACAAGCTGAGGCAATAGGATCAAAAGTCAGTGTGAGATATGCCATGGGAACCCATGTGGAAACAATGATGTCTTTTTTAAATGTAAATCGACCCGTGATTGGACAATCCAATGAAAAACTTCCCCAAATAATTTCAGCCGGCATTTTGATACGACCAAATAAAAAAATAATTGGGCAAGCGTCTTTTGTCCAGGATACTGAATTCCCAATCAGTGTTCGTTTTGGCATGATCTATAAATTACTTGACCAAATAGATATTGCAGTTGGTAAGGTCCAACAGCCTAATATTTTTACAACTGGAGCATGTATAAACTGGAAAGAATTTCGAATTGAATTTAGTTACCTTTCTTATGCGAATCTTGGCTTTATCACTTATCAGACTGGGATTAGTTACACTCATATTCCATAACGTTTCTTTTGGACAGTATGATGTATATGATGCATTTGATCCGGAAAACCCTCTACCGGAATCAGATCTTATCATTCTAAATAATGCCAAGGCTTTCCATCATTCACTCACTCCAGAATCTGCACTTCTTTTATCCCAACTTTCTTTTTTAAGTCATGAAGAGCATTATGCCTTAGAGCAGACTCTTCAAGGTGATTTACATAATCTCGATCGGTATCCACGTCTGAATTTGCTTTTAAATGAATTATGGACTGGCAGAAGAGAGATAAATATCCACGGATCATTCATACATAGAATTAATAGGACGGATGGCATTCAACATAAATGGATCGGTGATTTTCAATTTGATCAATTTAGAATTGGGATTCTTGGCGAAAGAGATCCGGGGGAGTTAGATATTCTTGATCATTATTCGATGTTTTTGAATACAAAGTTTCAAGACTATGATTACACCATAGGCAATTTCCAGATGTTGGTTGGACATGGATTGGTCAGTTGGAGGTCAATGCCGGTAAAATCGGATTTTGGAACCACCAATTCTATTTTACGCCGAGGAAGAGGAATTCAACCCTTCAGGTCAAGTCATGAATCCTGGGCATATCGAGGGTTGGGATGGGAACAGCCCATGGGCCACGGTCAACTTTCGGCAGGGATCTCCCATAGAAAAATTGATGGTTCTATCGATAAGGATCACGTTAATATTTCAAATGTTGGTCTTCATGTTTCGGAAAACCAAATTAAAAATCATGACAATATTATAGAAACAATTGGATTAGCTGATTGGGAAACAATAATACCAAATGGAATAGCGGGATTTGTGGTTGGTGGTGGCGCTTGGAGACAAGATCATACTGATAGATATTTTACCAATCTCACATCATCAGTTTATGGTAATTACACTATCTCAAATTTGACTCTGTTTTCTGAATTAGCTTTTACCTCTCAGAATAAAAATGCCATAATAATGGGAGGAAAGATGAAACATGATTCATTTTATTATGGAATTGTGTTTCGAGAAATTGACAATAATTATTTTGCATTAAGGGATAACCCATTTCGCAATTGGAATAATAAAGAATTAGGTGAAACTGGTGTATTACAGGAACTTCGATTCCGATATGATAAAATCAACGTAAATGTATATTCTGATATATTTAGAAGGTTGGAAAAATTAAAGGGGGAGTTTAAAAGAGACGGTCATGAAACCGGTATTGGCCTAGATCAAAAATTCAATTCAAAACTTTGGATTCAAACAAAACTCAAAATTCAGGAAGCCTCATCAGAAAACTATGGATATAATGATTATAATATTTCTTCTGTCCCCATTTCTACTATTAAAACGACCATCAAGTGGAAACACGATACAAATAATTCATTCCAATGCCAACTCCAAGAAAAACATACCCAAAATAATTCTCCTTCCAGTTTGGGTATTCAGCTAAGAAGTAAGCATTATTTAGGTCTTTGGACTGTTAAATGGTATTGGGTGACTACAAAAATAGAGGGCCTATCGTGGCTATATTATTGGGATGTGAATTTGCCCGGAGAAATGAAAAGCAAAGTATTCACTCGACATGGTCACTATTTAGGGAATATTTTATCCTACCAAACCAGTCCCAGTACCGAGATTCATTTTCGTATTTCAACCGCATGGCGAGCATGGAATTTTGATGAAATTCCAGTTGTTAGATGTGCCCTGCAAATAAATGTTTCAATTTGATGTCATTTGGTTGTTTGTGTTCAGATTGATAAGATAAATTCATGCAGATGATTTTCAGAAGAATTGCACTATTCCTTTTTATTATAAATGTTCTCATGGGCGAGATTCATGTTTTTAACCGCAGTGCCGGGACTGAATCAGAAATAAGAACACTTTCAGATTCGAAGAAATTATATATTTCAGCGAAGGACCTAGCTCGGTCCCTATCTTCAAAATTGTATGAGAATGCTGAGCGAAAAAAACTAGTTTTATATATTGCGGGAAAGAAAGTTAAAATTTCAGGAAATACTAGTTTTGTCATGATCGATGATCGACCCTATCAGATGCCCCAGATCACAAGAGTAGAATCACATGATCTTTATGTTCCAGCAGAAGAATTTCTGGATATTTTAAAATCAACAGTACTGCCTGGCATCAATTTTGATCGAAAGAAAGAATTCCTTGATATTGATGTGATCCATTTCAATATAACCGGCATCAACATAGATGTAAAATCTAACGGAACCATAATTCGATTGAACACGAGTAAGCAATTTTCAGAGCGAAATATCAGTTCTTTCATTAATAAGCACGGGTGGTACTATTTGACAGTTGCAGGGGCGATGGTGGATACCACGACTATCAATAACGGGTTGACTCGTGGGGTTATTAGCCGGATTGAATCGGACCAAATTAGTGAAACGGCACAAGTAGCTTTTAAACTTGGTTCACAAGTGATTAGTCATGAATTGGATCAAAATTTAGATCCTAACCAAATTGTGATAACTCTTCGAACACCTCTAGGGAAAATAGAGGAACGCATAGAAAATGTAAAAGAAAGTCAACGATTAGATACGGTTGTATTGGATGCGGGGCATGGTGGGAAGGATCCAGGTTCCATAGGGAAATATGGCACAAAAGAAAAGGATGTTGTACTTGATATCACCAAACGGATCGGACGGCTTTTAGAAAAACACACAAGGATCAAAGTTGTTTATACACGAGAGGAAGATGTCTGGATGCCTCTGATCAATCGGACAAAAATAGCGAATGATGTGGATGGAAAGATGTTTGTAAGTATTCATGCTAATTCTAACAATAACCGAAAAGTACAAGGCTTTGGAACATTTTTGTATAGCCTAGCAAAAAGTGATGAAGCTATTGAAGTTGCATCTCGGGAAAACTCAGTAATTCAGTTTGAAGAAAATGTGAACCAATATAAAGACCTTAGCGGTGAAAAAATGATCTTGGCCACAATGGCGCAAAGTATGTTTTTGAAAGAAAGCGAGGATCTTGCAGCCATTATACAAATGGAATTGGATAAAAAATTGACAACTCCAAATCGTGGCGTAAAACAAGCGGGATTTTATGTCCTGTACGGTGCGTCCATGCCTAATGTGTTAGTAGAAGTTGGGTTTATTTCCAACCCTGCTGAGGAGAAAAAATTCAAGCAGGGAGAGTATAGACAGATGATTGCCGAAGCGGTATATGAAGGGATTAAACATTTTAAATATTCCCGTGAAAAATTGTTGGCTGAGGAATAAAGATGGATAATGGGCCTATTGGTGTATTTGATTCTGGAATTGGCGGGCTTACCGTTGTGGATGCATTGGCAAAATCCTTGCCGAATGAATCAATTTTATATGTGGGTGATACAGCCCGAGTTCCCTATGGAAATAAAAGTAAGGTACGAATTCAGGAATTTACGAATGAGATCACACAATGGTTGATTGATCAGAAGTCTAAAATGATAGTAGTTGCCTGCAATACGGCTTCATCGTTGGCTCTTGATTATATTAAATTAAAATTTGATCTGCCCATTATAGGGGTTATCGAACCGGGCATTCATTCTGCGATCTCTATCACAAAAAATAAACAGGTTGGTGTTTTAGGAACCAATGCCACAATTAAGTCGGATGCATATGGCGAGGGACTAAGAGCAGCGAATGATAAAATTTCCGTTGTTAGCCAGCCTTGCCCCCTCTTTGTACCTTTAGTTGAAGAAGGCTGGGTTTCAGGTGATGTTCCAACAGCCATAGCTACCACTTATTTAGAACCTATCAAACGATCAAATGTTGATACATTAATCTTGGGGTGCACCCATTATCCATTACTAAAATCAATTCTGAGACAAATATTGGGATCAGATGTTTCTCTTGTTGATTCTGGTGAAGCAACCGCCGCGGCTGTTAATTCTGTATTGAGTAAAAACAATATAGTTTCTAATAAAAATACGGGTGAGATACATTGCTATGTTACAGATTCCCGGGATTCCTTTGAGGCACTTGCGGGACGATTTGTTCACGCAAATATCAGCACAATCACCCACGTTGACATCTCCTGAATTTTCTACCCTTTTAAAGTCCCTTTTTAATCTCCAGCGTCTCGGAATAAAACTTGGATTAGAACACACTTTTCGCCTTTTAGATTTTATAGGGAATCCGCAGGATGACCTTACAATGATCCATGTAGCTGGGACGAATGGTAAAGGATCCACCTGTGCCATGATTGCCAGTATCCTCCATGCATCCGGCAAAGATGTTGGACTTTATACATCACCCCATTTGATCCGGTTTAATGAAAGAATACGAATAAATGGTTACCCAATTCCCGATAAACAAATTATCAAATTCATGAAAAAAGTTAGCCCAGTTGTTCAAGAAATTGAATCCACTTTTTTTGAAACAACTACTGCCATGGCTTTTGACTATTTTAAGGCACAAAAAGTGGACGTGGCTGTAATCGAAACTGGATTAGGTGGCCGATTGGATTCAACCAATGTGATTAAACCTGAAGTTACAGTAATCTCTCATATCTCTATGGATCACATGGATATTTTGGGAAAAGATATTGAAAAAATTGCATCTGAAAAGGCAGGAATCATTAAAAATAACATACCATTAATTATTGCAGAACAAACGTCAAAAGTCAAAAACATTCTTTTAAAAAAAGCGAAACATGAAAGAGCGCCAGTAACAGAGTTAGGTGCTATTTCAAATATTTCAGCCACAACTTCTGGAACGAATTTTCAGTACAAGGATGATGAATATTTTACTTCACTTATTGGAGAGCATCAGGCTTTAAATGCAGCATTGGCGATAGAATGCATTAACCAGTTTGAGCCAGAACTTCAAAATCAGATGATTCATCATGGATTAAGAAAAGTGTGTTGGCCTGCGCGGATTCAACAGTTGGGCGATCGTCTATATTACGATGTGGCGCATAATGAAGATGGTTTAGCTTTTTTTCTAAAAACAATTAGAAGCATGTACCCAGATGTGCCCATCGTTGGATTATTTTGTTTAAAAGGTGATAAAGAATTCAATTCTCTAACAAAGAACTTATCCGGGCAATTTTCAAAATTATTTGTTACGACCGACCAAAACAGGCTATTATTGACTTCCGAAAAATTATCAGAAAAATTAATAATTTTTGGTATTAAGAATGAACCAGTGGACTCCGTTTCCTCCGGCATTAACAAGCTGAAAGAATTGATTAAAGATGCGGGAGTTGGGGTCATATTTGGAAGTCACTATATTGCAGAAGAGGTATTTGATGAATTTGAAATATCTTTTGACTCAGGTGTTATTTAGTGTAACTTCTCATCTCTCCTATGTTTCCCCGGAGACTTATAATTTCAAATATTCAAAGATTATTTAAATAGGTTTTTATAGTATGGATCTTAATGAATTACAATCCTTGCAAATTCGTGAACTTGCGGAATTAGCTCAAAAGCTTAATATTGAGGGTGGCGTGTCCGGACTCAATAAGCAAGAACTAACCGTTCGTATATTAGAAGCGCAAGCTAAAAAAGATGATGCATTGTCCGCTCGTGGTGTATTGGAAGTTATGCAGGACGGATATGGTTTTCTACGATCTCCTGATTTCAACTATCTACCAGGTCCGGATGATATATATGTTAGTCCTTCCCAGATAAAAAGATTTGGTTTAAAAACAGGTCATTTAATTTCCGGACAAATCCGACCACCTAAATCAAAAGAACGTTATTATGCCTTATTAAAAGTGGAAACCGTGAATGAAGAATCGGTTGAAAAACTAAAGGACATTATTCTTTTTGACAACTTTACACCACTTTATCCGGAAGATAAATTCAATTTGGAAGTTGATGCCAAAGACCTTTCTATGCGGATTATGGACTTAATTGCTCCCGTTGGTAGGGGGCAGCGTGGACTTATTGTTGCACAGCCGAAAACTGGAAAAACCGTTCTGCTTCAAAAGCTGGCAAATGCTATTAGCAAAAATCATCCCGAAACAAAACGGATCGTTTTACTCATTGATGAACGGCCGGAGGAAGTAACGGATATGAAACGAAATGTGGATGCTGAAGTAATTGGTTCTACTTTCGATGAGCCGCCGGAACGCCATGTTTCTGTTGCCGATATGGTTTTACAAAAAGCAAAACGTATGGTAGAGTTCGGAAATGATGTTGTAATTTTATTAGATAGTATTACTCGACTTGCACGAGCACACAATGCAGTGATTCCACATAGCGGAAAAATATTGTCAGGCGGTGTAGATTTCAATGCTCTGAAAAAACCTAAACAGTTTTTTGGCGCTGCAAGAAACACAGAGGAAGGCGGGAGTCTAACAATTATTTCAACTGCCCTAATTGACACCGGCAGTCGGGCGGATGAGGTCATTTTTGAGGAATTCAAAGGGACTGGAAATATGGAATTAGTTCTGGATCGTAAATTAAGCGATCGTAGGATGTACCCCGCATTTGATATTATTCGCTCCGGAACACGGAAAGAGGAGCTCCTCTTAGACCGTAAGTCATTGGGTAGAATGTGGATTCTTCGCAAATTGCTAAACGATATGAAGGTATTAGAAGCCATGGAGTTTATGCGGGACCGTATGAAACGGACCAAATCCAATGCCGAATTCTTGGATACCATGAGCCAATAAACTTCCGGGTAAATTATAAGTATTATGAGTGATGCTTTTCCAAATATAAAATCAGTTGTAGTTAGGGTTATCACCGATAAGCCAGTTCGGAAAACACCATATCAGGTGAAAGGCGTCTTTATGCGTCAATATCCTGATGAATCAATTATTCCTATGTTGGATGGATCTTACAGAGATCGTTTTCTTTACCCAAGAGTTCAAGTCAAGATTCTGAATGAACAAATTTATATTATTGGAGTTCATGAAGGAGTCGATCCGGTATTATCTTTAGCTGAAAAATTTGAAATGTTTGATTTTGGAAATATTACTTTTGAAGCTCAAGATTGTGATATTGAGAATGTAGAAGAACAATTTATACCGTCGAGTCGGTTGGTTCGGTATCGATTTATTACACCTTGGGTTGCTTTGAATCAAATGACTGGAGGCAAATATCGCCACCTAACCAACCAGGAAAAACCATCATTTTTAAATCGTCTTCTTGGACAAAATATCATTTTTCTCGCCAATGAGGTTGGAATAAATCTTGAAGATAATATTTTTACAAAGGTCAAAGTTACCAGCTTGTTTCCTCGTCCTGTGGATGAAAATAAATGGGGCGCATTTATGGGAGAATTCAAAACCAATTTTGTTCTGCCAAATTATATTGGCATAGGCAATGGCATTACCCGCGGATTTGGAACTATTTATGGAATGTTTAATCCAGATTCTTTTACATTTAACGAGAATGAATTGAAACAGGAGGTATCGGAAAAGGCTCCTGAACCAATAGCAGAGCAGGACCATGATTTAGAAAGTATTTCAGCATCCGATGTACCAAAACCGAAACGTAGACGTCGACCAGCATCAAAAGGTCAAAAGGCTGCTCAACAATCAACCAATGGGCCTAAAAAACAAGGTAGATCCAGTCGACCAGCCAAAAAACGTCATAAGCATGGCGGTCAACAAAAACGAAAACCTCAAAGAACCGGCAGAGTTTTCTCAGAAGAATTTGACATTGAAGATGATAGTCACAATACCGGCAATCAAATTTCGGAAGACTCACAAGATTCGAAAGATGATTCAAAATTCAACACTGAAAAACACCATAAACGGCAACATAAATTTTGACCTATAAACTGGCGAACCGCGTCCATAAGGTTCAACCATCCTTTACATTACAAATGGCAACTCGCGCAGCGGAAATGCGTGATGAAGGAATTGATGTAATCAATTTTTCGGTAGGAGAACCTGATTTTAATACACCTTCTCATATCATTGCAGCCGGAAAAAAAGCCATGGATGATGGATTCACAAAATACACTGCTGGTCCGGGAATGATCGAATTCAGAAAGGCTATATGTGAAAAACTGGAACGGGAAAATGGGATAACCTATGAACCGGCGGACATTCTTGTCTCCAATGGTGAAAAACAAAGTCTATATAATGTTTGTCAGGCACTTTTTGATGAAGGTGATGAGGTAGTTGTTTTTCGTCCTTATTGGGTCTCTTTTCCAGAATTTGTTCGATTAGCAGATGCTGAACCGGTTCTGGTTGAAACGATTGCTGAAAACAATTTCGAGCCTGACTATAATGATTTAAAAAATAAATTATCACCCAATATTAAAGGTGTTATTTTGAATTCTCCATCTAATCCAACAGGTGGAATTTGGAGAGAAGAAGCCATTCTTCGTTTGCTTCGCATTGCCAAAGAAAATAATTGGGTCGTAATCTCTGATGAATGCTATGAGCGATTGGTTTATGACGGAGAATTTGTGAGTACAGAAAAATTAAATCGTCAACACCAAATAGCCGCCAATGTTGTTACCTGTTTGAGCCTCTCAAAAACATATGCAATGACAGGCTGGCGAATTGGTTATGCAGCAGGACCAAGAAAGATTATTAAAGCCATGTCTAAGATTCAAGGTCAAGCCACATCCTGCGCAAATTCAATTGGCCAAAAGGCAGGTATTGAAGCACTCGCAGGTGATCAATCTTGTGTTGAAGATATGAAAGCGGCATTTAGAGAAAGACGCGATTTTATTGTTAAATCAATGAATGATCTCCCTGGAGTTACTTGTGCGGTTCCCGGTGGTGCCTTTTATGTATTCCCGGACTTCAGTTCCTATTTAGGGAAGGTGGCTAATGGTCAGAAATTGAAAGATACTTTCGATATTTCTGAGTATATTTTGGGCTGTGCAAATGTTGTTACAGTACCAGGTGATGGCTTTGGTGCTCCTGGACATATACGATTTTCTTATGCAACAAGCACAGACATCATTGAAAAAGGTATTGAGCGGGTTCGATCCGTTCTAGAAAAAATTGCTTAATAGGAGTGAACCATGAAAAAAGGAATTCATCCGAATAATTACCGATTGGTGGTCTTTAAAGATTCATCAAGTGATTATGCGTTCCTGACACGGTCCACTGTAAACACAAAAGAAACGATTACATGGGATGATGGGAATGAATATCCGTTATGTAAGATCGAGATTTCGAATAAATCTCATCCGTTTTTTACAGGTAAACAAAACCTAGTGGATACAGCAGGACGTATCGAGAAATTCAACCGTAAATACGGCCGTAAATAACTGCATTTCTAATCAATGGCTCTGCGAACAGTTTTTAATACTGGGGTAGAGCCATTTTTTTATTCAAAATGAAACGAACTTTATTATTACTGACCATGAAACCATCCATCTTAGTTGGTGGACAAGCTGTTATCGAGGGGGTGATGATGCGCGTTCCCGGTGCTTATGCCACTGCGGTTCGAGACCCCGATGGAAAGATTCACATTCAGAAAAAAGAGTTTCAGTCTATTACTGAACGATCAAAATTTTGGAAACAACCCATTTTCCGTGGGATGGCATCCTTGTTTGAAGCCATGAAAATGGGGATGGCCACTCTTCAGTATTCTGTTGATATTGCTATGCCAGAAGAAGAGGAACAAAGTAAGATTTCAGAATTCTTGTCCACCGTTTTTGCCATTGGTCTTGCCGTGACACTTTTTATGGTAGCGCCAATGTGGATCACCACAAAACTCATGAATATTGAGAAAGAAGCATTATGGTTTAATCTTGCTTCTGGAGCCTTTAGAATTACCTTTTTTGTGGTCTATTTATTGGCGATCTCATTATTTAAAGATGTGAATCGTCTCTTTAGATATCATGGGGCAGAACATCGAGTAGTTTATAATTTTGAATCAGGCAAAGATGTCAATGTGGAAAATGCTCAATCATTTCCAACACAACATCCAAGATGCGGCACTAGTTTTTTGTTTATTGTACTTTTAACCGCTATACTTGTTTTTGCAATGGTGGATACTATCGTTATTTATTTCCTTGGAACAATCTCTTTGCCAATCCGCCTCTTGTTTCATTTACCCATGATTCCATTTGTTTCTGGTATTGGATATGAATTAATTAAACTCTCATCTAAAAGCGATTCTATCTTTTTTTCAATTTTGAAAAAACCGGGCCTCTTGCTTCAGAATATAACCACAAAACAGCCGGAAGATGATATGGTGGTGGTTTCTATCACTGCACTGAAAGAAGCTTTTGGAGATAAATACAAAAATATGGTTGGAAAAGAATATACAGCTGAGGCTATTGGGTGAAAAAAAAATTAGAAGCCATTATTGCTAAACATGCTCATCTGGCACAGCAAATGGCTGACCCAGAAATATATGGAAATCAAGATAAACTAACACCCATTGCCATAGAGCATAGTGCAATGGAAGGCATTGTAAATGTGGGAAAAGTATACATTTCTGTGTTAGATCAAATTGCAGATGATAAAGAAATATTGGATGGCGATGATGATGATTTAAAAGAAATTGTCCAGGAAGAATTGGGTGATTTAGTAGCCCAGCAGGAAAATCTTGAAGCAGAAATCAAAGTCCTTCTTTTGCCAAAAAACCCCATGGATAATAAGAATCTTATTTTAGAGATTCGGGCGGGGACTGGCGGGGATGAGGCAGCATTATTTGCTGCAGATCTTTTTCGTATATACACTCGATATGCAGAGCGAAATGGGTGGACTTTCAAAATAATGAATTCATCTGATACAGGTATTGGCGGTATGAAAGAAGCCATTGTTTCCATGCAGGGTAAAGGTGCCTTTGGAATGCTGAAATATGAGAGCGGTGTCCACCGCGTTCAGCGTGTGCCCAAAACGGAAACGAGTGGAAGGGTGCATACATCGGCTGCCACGGTTGCTGTGATGCCGGAAGCAGAAGATGTCGATATTGAAATTTTGGATGCTGATTTAAAAATTGACACCTATCGTGCCAGTGGTGCCGGTGGCCAGCATGTGAATAAAACAGAATCTGCCATCCGCATAACCCATATTCCTACAGGGTTGGTAGTAACCTGCCAAGATGAATCTTCCCAACATAAAAATAGAGCTGCAGCATTAAAAGTATTGAAATCCCGAATGCTTGCAGCAGAACAGGAAAAAGTAGCAGCCGAGCGCGCAGCAGAACGTCGAAGTTTGGTATCAACGGGGGATCGTTCTGCCAAGATACGCACATATAATTTTTCACAAGGCCGCGTAACAGACCATCGTATTAATTTTACAACTTATCGATTGAACGAAATATTAGACGGTGACATTACGGAGATTATTGAGCAATTAAAGATCGCTGAACAGCAGGAACACCTTGCTGCCGAAACGGAATAATGCTTGTTCCAATCCCATCTCATCTTTCGATAATCCTCTCCCAAAAATAATTTAATGCCAAAAATTTGGCGCATTATTGATCTCATCAACTGGGCGGAACCCTATTTTAAAGAGAAGGGATTTGAGAATCCTAAGGCTGAGATTGAATGGCTTCTTCGTGCATTACTAAATTGTAACCGAATGGATGTTTACCTAAGGTTTGAAGAACCGCTATCACAAACTCAACTCGCAACACTTCGGGCCTGGGTGAAAAGACGTTTGGAAAAAGAGCCTCTCCAATATATTACTAGTTCATGTGATTTTTATGGCCGGGAATTTTTGGTAAATAAACATGTGCTTATTCCTCGACCGGAAACAGAACGGCTAATTGATACAGCTATAGATAAACTGAAAGGCATCAAATCGCAGAATATTTTGGATGTTGGAACTGGTTCCGGATGTATTGCCACAACATTGGGACTGGAACTCCCCGAATCAACTGTTTTAGGGTTAGATATTTCACCCGCCGCAATTGGTATTGCCAATAAGAATAAAGAAAAATTGTCTGTGGGGAACGTATCCTTTCAAGATTTGGATTTTTTAACTACCATTCCAGATGGCCCATTTGATTTATTGGTGTCCAATCCTCCCTATATCCCACAAGGTGGGATGGATAGGCTCATGAAGGATGTCCGGGATTTTGAACCAACAATCGCGCTTACCGATGGAAAAGATGGACTCACATTTTATCAGCGATTCGCTGAAATTGGTAAAGATTTGGTGAGGACTGGTGGATGGATGATTATGGAAGTGGGTCTGGGAGACCACCCACAAAAAGCAAAATCTATTTTTGAAAGCGACGGTTATGCTGAACCCAAACTCATCAAGGATTATAATGGCGATGATAGGGTTTTGGTTGTGGAAATTTAAAGGATCATTCCTTGAATCTGTCAAACGGTCGGTTCATTTTATAATAAATTATAAATCAATATATCCTTGGTAAATTAATTGAACTCTTCGACAAACTCAGAGATCGATTAATTCAAAAAAATGGACACATTTTTCTACCACATTAAACTTCTTCGGCCATTAAATGTTTTCACTAGCGGGCTTGCTATGGTAATTGGTTCTGGCATTTTAGGCACACTCAATGATACAGGTACGCTCCTTTTGGTTATGGCAGTGGTCATGTGTTTTGCTGGTGCTGCAAATGCCTTGAATGACGTGGTGGATTATGAAATTGATAAAATCAATCGCCCCATGCGCCCACTTCCGTCTGGATTTGTCAAAAAACGAACAGCTCTCTTTATATCTATTCTACTATTTTCTATGGGCACATTGGCCTGTCTGGAACTTTCGGAAGCGGCTAAAGTCATAGGAATTGTGATTGCTATGCCATTTATGGTTCTGTATTCTAAATATTTAAAAGGAATGCCCTTGATTGGCAACATGATCGTTGCTTTTATTTTAGGTTTATCGTTCCTGTTTTGTGGTGCAGCATTTAATAATATATCGCCCATGTGGATTCCAATGATTCTAGCCTTTGGTCTCACATTAGTGAGGGAATTGGTGAAAGATATTGCAGACATGGAGGGAGACCAATCTGTGGGTCTTAAAACATTTCCAATTACCGCAGGAATCGAAAAATCAATTCAACTTTCTATCTTTTTGTCAGCCTGTATTGGCATGGGTGCTTTTATCCCATACTTATATGGAACCTATGGCATTTGGTATGGCATTTTGTTGATTCTTGGCGTTGAGATTCCATTGGGTGTGGTTGTAGTTTCGCTATTGAATAATCCGGGAATTTCGTCCGCAACACACGGTGCCCGGATCTTAAAATTTAGTACCCTTATAGGGCTGATTGCCATATACGCAGGAACATTTTAATGACATCTGAATTCGTCCATTTACATAACCATTCGGACTATAGTCTGCTAGATGGCGCACAGCGCATCGACCAACTGGTTAATACCATTGATGATTTAAAAATGGACTCAGTTGCCCTGACGGAACACGGGAATATGTTCAGTGTGGTGCCCTATTACAAAGATGCAAAGAAAGCAGGCATCAAACCGATCATTGGGTGTGAGATCTATGTAGCAACTGGATCTCGTTTTGAGAAAAAAACGACTGCAGAAGGTGGTTGGGGAAACAATCATCTGATTCTTCTTGCCCAAAATTATACCGGTTATAAAAATCTTATGAAGCTGGTGACCGCCGGTTATTTGGAAGGGTTTTATTACCGGCCACGAGTCGATGTAGATCTCCTTCGGCAATACAGCGGAGGGCTTATTTGTATGTCCGCTTGCCTAAAAGGTGAAATCCCAGAAAAAATGCTTCGTGGTAATTATGAAGGCGCCAAAGAAGCTGCTTTACGATTTGCTGAAATTTTTCCTGATCGATTTTATCTTGAGATCCAAAACCACGGTATTCCCGAAGAGGAAGCAAATATACAGAATATGAAAAAATTGGCGGCGGATTTGGATTTACCGTTGGTTTGCACCAATGATGCACACTACGCAAAACAGTCTCATTGGGAGGCACATGATATTCATATCTGTCTTGGTACAGGGAAAGAGCGAAGTGACCCAAATCGCTTGCGATATGCCACACCGGAATTCTATTTCAAGACCCAAGATGAAATGCATACTTTATTTAAGGAATTCCCAAAAGCGATTGAGAATACGCGGAGGATCGCAGACAGTATTGATGTGGAATTACGTATGGGTGAATACCATTTGCCCAATTTCCCAATCCCGGAAGACTCACCTACCCAAGATTCGGATGAATATTTAAAAATGTTAACACAGGCAGGGGCAGAATTACTTTATGGAGAAATAACTCCAGATATTCAGAAGCGTATTGATCATGAACTCTTGGTTATTCGAAATATGGGTTTTGCTGGATATTTTTTAATTACGGCAGATTTTGTCAAATATTCTAAAGATATGAAGATTCCTGTGGGGCCAGGTAGGGGATCTGCTGCTGGAAGTATAGTTTCCTTTGCACTTGGTATTACAAGTATCGATCCATTGAAATATAATCTCCTTTTTGAAAGATTTCTAAACCCTGAACGAATCAGCTTACCTGACATTGATATTGATTTTTGTATTGAAAGGCGCGGAGAAGTGATTGATTATATCAAAGATCAATATGGTGACAATTCCGTGACCCAGATTATTACATTTGGGAAAATGAAAGCAAAACAGGTAGTGCGAGATGTAGGTCGCGTCATGGGTTATTCTTTTGGCGAAGTGGATAAAATTGCCAAAGCCATTCCCAATGAATTAAATATTACTTTAGATGCTGCACTTGAAAAAAGCCACGATCTTCAGGATTATTCGGAAGGAGATTATAAAGAATTAATGTCCCATGCCAAGGTATTGGAAGGGATGCACCGCCACGCATCTATCCATGCTGCAGGTGTGGTAATCGCGCCTGGGGATCTCACTGATTATGTTCCACTTTATCGATCATCTTCTGGAGATGTTACAAGTCAATATGATATGAAAGGCCTTGAAGAATTGGGCCTATTAAAGATGGATTTTCTGGGTCTCAGAACGCTGACCGTGATCGATAAAGCTGTGAAATTGATCGAACAAAAAGGTGAAAAAATTGATATAGAAAAATTGCCATTGGATGATGCTAAGGTCTATGAAATTTTTGCAAAAGGTTTTACAATTGGAGTTTTTCAATTTGAGTCATCAGGCATGCGGGAGTTTTTGAAAAAATTAAAACCAACTGTGATTGAAGACCTTATTGCTATGAATGCGTTATATCGTCCGGGCCCTATGAAAAATATAGATGATTTCATTTCTCGGAAGAACGGACAGCAAAAAATTGTTTATCCCCATCCACTCATGGAGCCCATACTGAAAGAAACATACGGGATTATTGTGTATCAGGAGCAAGTGATGCAGATCGCTCACGAAATTGCTGGGTTTACACTTGCCGAAGCGGACATTATGCGGAGAGCTATGGGAAAGAAGATCAAATCGCTCATGGATGAATTATCAATCAAATTTGTTGAGGGAGCAGGGAAAAAAGACATCCCAAAGAAAAAGGCAGAAGATGTTTTTGCCTTGATCGAAAAATTCGCACAATACGGATTCAATAAAAGTCATTCTACGGCTTATGCCTATGTGGCTTATCAAACAGCTTGGTTGAAAACACATTACCCTGCAGAATTTATGAGTGCTAACCTTACCAGCGAGATGGGCACTATCGATCGGGTTGTAATATTGATCAATGAATGCAAAAAACAGGGAATTGAAGTGACTCCACCTGACATTAATGTTTCTTTCGAAGATTTTCGTCCCGTGAATGAATCCACCATTTCTTATGGTTTAAATGCCATTAAGAATGTAGGTGCCAAAGCATTGGAAACTATCATTGAAGAAAGAGGTGAGAATGGAAAATTTGAATCCATTTTTGATCTTTGCGCTCGGGTAGATCAGCAGAAAGTAAATAAACGTGTCTTGGAAAGTTTAATCATGTCCGGAACAATGGATTCAGTAGAAGGCACTCGCGCACAAAAATTTTCCGCCGTGGATGAAGCAATAAGATACGGCCAACAAATGCAAAGTGAAAAAGACCGAAACCAGGTGGATCTGTTTGGCGGCGGAGGTCAAGATGATGAATTGATCAAAACACCAGATCTGCAGAAAATGGCAGATTGGAAAGAAAAGGAATCATTAGAAAAAGAGAAAGAAGTATTAGGACTTTACGTGACTGGACACCCGCTTTTAGAACACGCTGAAGACCTAGAAGAATTCACATCCATTACTTTTGGAGAAGAGCAAGAATTCTCCAAAAAAGATGCGATTGTTGTAGGTGGTATGATTACTCGGATTGTTAAACGATTCGACCGTCGGAATCGTGAAATGGCTTTTTTTGATCTGGATTGTTTAGGCGGCCATGCAGAAGTGATAGCTTTCAGTGATTGTTTCAAATCCTATGGTAATTTAATTGAAGAAGGAAATGTGGTGTTTGTGAAAGGTAAACCATCGGAAAATACTGATTTCTCTGATCTAAAGATTATGGGAGACGAAATTATTACAGTGGACAGAGTTCGAGATAGGCTATCACAACGACTCAATATCAAATTTCCGAAAGGCGAAACCACGCCAGAAGACGTTGATGAACTTATGACCATTGCCAAGCAATATCCCGGTGAGTGTCGATTGGTTTTCCATTTACCCAATAATGGTTCGCCCCGCCCCATGAAAGTCATGGCGCATAATATTAAGATATCCACCGATAAAGAATTTGTCCGGTCACTTAGGACAAAGTATGGGAAGGATAATGTTTGGGTGGAATAAGGTACGTCATCCTGAGTTTATCGAAGGAACGCGACCTACCCTGTTTTTGACCCATCAACGGGCTCAGGGTGACAAAAACAAATGATCGCTGTTATTCAAAGATGTTCTCGGGGAAAGGTTTCCGTTTCTAATAAGGTAGTAGGCCAAATTTCACACGGATTGGTAATTTTTCTCGGTGTGCAGAAAAATGACACTGAAAATGATGCAGAATTTCTTGTGAATAAAATTTGCGGACTTCGCATCTTCAATGATGAAAATGATAAAATGAATTTATCTATTAAAGATGTGAATGGTTCCGCATTGGTCATTAGCCAGTTTACCTTATGCGGCGATACAAAAAAAGGTCGTCGTCCCAGTTTCATAAAAGCAGCAACACCGGACGATGGGAATCGACTTTACGAATATTTTATGTTAGAAATGAAAAAGGGCGGAGTTCCCATTGAATCTGGAGAATTTGGCGCCATGATGAATGTGGAGCTAGTCAACGATGGCCCGGTTACATTTGTTCTGAACAGTAAAGATTAAATCTTTTCCAGTGCCTGTCCTAAATCAGTAATCAAATCATCTGCATCTTCGATCCCAATAGATAAGCGGATTAATTCATCTTTTATTCCCGCTGCCATTCGCTCTTCTGGTTCCATACCGGAATGAGATGTTTGCACTGGGCGTGTTACCAGGGATTCCACACCGCCCAAGCTTGCTGTGTTGATAAATAGTGTCAAATGTGACATAAAGAGATTTGCATCTTCTACACTACCCTCGATTTCAAAACTGACCATGCCGCTAAAACCATCCAGCAGTTCGCTTGCCCGTTTATGACTGCCACTGCTTCCCAGTCCCGGATGATTTACCTTTAAAACCTTGGGATGTTGCTCAAGAAATATTGCGACTGCCAAAGAATTATAATTTTGTCGTTCCATTCGCAGGCCCAGCGTTTTCATTCCGCGGTGCATTAAAAAGCAGGCGTTGGGGTCTAACGATCCACCCAAGTGATTCAGTTTATGTCGTACTTGTGTTACCAATTCCTTTGATCCAATAACAGCCCCCGCTACAATATCTGTGTGACCATTCAAGTATTTTGTGGCGCTGTGGAGAGAAATATCAAACCCATTTTCTATGGGTCTATAATTAACAGGAGATGCGAATGTATTATCAATCATGGAGATCAAGTTATTGCTTTTAGCGAATTGAACTACAGCATCTAAATCCAATACATCCAATAGGGGATTGGTAATAGTTTCCACATAGATGAGTTTTGTTTTGGGTCTCAGTTTTTCTGTCCAGCCACTTGGATCACAGCCGTCAATAAAATCACACTCAATACCCAGATCGGGAAAATCTTTATTTATGAGACTATGGGTTCCACCATACAGAGATTCATGCGCTAAAAAATGATCACCGGATTTCAAGAACGCCAAAAGTGAAGCAGAAATTGCTGCCATCCCGCTAGATGTGACCAAAGCATCCTCAGCGCCTTCTAATACAGCCAGTTTTTCGTGAAGAGCTATGTGGTTTGGCGTATTATTCAGACGAATATATTGCAATTCATGGTAATCTGTCTGTCCGCCAAATTCAAAGGTGGCTGATTGAAAAATGGGCATGCTCACAGCACCGCCATATTTTTTTTGTGGTTCCCCAGCATGAATAAGTTTTGTATTTAATTGATGTTTATTTGGCATAAGGCATCCTATGAAATGATTAATAATTTCTAAATTTACTGAATGGATATGGAATCAGGTATTGGTTCCCTTTTTAAGGAATTTTATAAACCATTAAGGAAACTTCTTTCTTCCCGCCCTCTGTTTCTTGTGTCCCCACCTGTTTGAACCCATATTTTTTATGGAAAATCAATGATCCGTCATTTTTTGGTTTCAAATTTACTTCGCATGTTATTATAGGTGCGTATCCTTGGCAGAATATTTTCAAATCATCATAAAAAGCAAGCCCAAGTCCCTTGTTTTGGAAAGACGGGTCAATAACAATTCTATCAACATACATGAATTGAGAGTATTTTTTTTCAAACCATTTATAATTAGGGCTATGGTAATTTTTGCCAAGTGCCAGCGCTATGAGAAAACCGGCAATATTAGTTTTTACTTTGATGACCCGAAAATAATCAGCCATTTCAAGAAATTGAGTCATATCATTGAGCGTAATGCTGCTAACGGCCGGCAGAGCGCCCTGATTTAGATTATGAATATGTGGAAGGTCTATTGTATTCGTTTTTAAAATATGATAATCCATTACTGCCTTATTTTATATAATTATAATATTTATTTTATTAGTATCTAATTCTTAAACGAACAAACCAAAAGTTATGTCCATAATTTTCTGTACTTTAAAAAAAGGGGTCACAGTTTTTTCTTAAATTTGTTTTGACAAGAAGCAAATAATAAGGAGAAAAGCCATGACCCAAAGAAAAGATACAAACAAAAAGCTA
>Ga0209360_1000311_pt1 | contig 42684 bp, 40 predicted proteins | sample SaaInlV_130m_DNA_3_FD_184651 | JGI IMG/M metagenome (GOLD analysis project Ga0209360, IMG submission 184651) | Marine microbial communities from expanding oxygen minimum zones in the Saanich Inlet - SI037_S3LV_130m_DNA (SPAdes) (version 2) | ecosystem: Environmental > Aquatic > Marine >... | reverse complement strand
ACGCGAGCTGGGTTTAGAACGTCGTGAGACAGTTCGGTCCCTATCTACCGTGGGCGTTGGAGACTTGAGGGAAGCTGTTCTTAGTACGAGAGGACCGGAATGGACACACCTCTGGTGTTTCGGTTGTCACGCCAGTGGCATTGCCGAGTAGCTATGTGTGGAAAGGATAACCGCTGAAAGCATCTAAGCGGGAAGCCCCTCCCAAGATTAGGTCTCCCTGATTATTTAATAATCCTAAAGATCCCTCGAAGACTACGAGGTTGATAGGCTAGGTGTGAAAGTGCAGCAATGTATTGAGCTAACTAGTACTAATTGATCGTGAGGCTTGACCATATAACACCCAAGATATTTGGAGATGTTGTTGTGTCAACAGGCAATATGCCTTATAGACTTTACTTTATCCATTTTGTTATACCTTTTTGGTATAAAAACTTTTTAATTCACTTGGTCTAAGTTTTTGATTTAGTCCAAGTAAGCAGTTTGCTTAGTGATAATAGCAAGTGTGACCCACCTGATCCCATCCCGAACTCAGAAGTGAAACCACTTAGCGCCGATGGTAGTGTGGGGTCTCCCCATGTGAGAGTAGGACATTGCTAGGCTTTTATTCAAAATACCCCGACCTTTCTTAAGGCGGGGTATTTTTTTATCTAGCTATATTCTAGTAAAATAAATCAAGTTGAAGATAAAAAGAGCTATCAATAAATTATGACTATTAATGCAAATATAATGAATATTGTAGACGGAATTGATGTGATTGATTCTGGCTACTATAGCAAAGATTTTGCAGCGATATATCTTCTAAGACAAAATGACAAGGTTGCCATTATTGAAACTGGCAGTAATTATAGTGTCCCTCTCGTTGAAGAGGCCCTTGCTCGTAAAGGCTCAAGTTTTTCAGAGGTATCCTACATTATTCCGACACATGTCCATCTTGATCATGCAGGAGGGGCTGGCGCACTCATGAAGCAATGTCAAAATGCAAGTTTGGTGGTCCATCCAAGGGGTTCTCGCCATATGATTGACCCCAATAAACTTGTTGCTGGCGCAAAGGCGGTTTATGGAGAAGAAAAATTTAAAGAATATTACGGTGAAATCATTCCAATAGATGCCAATAGTGTGATTGAGGCGGAAGATAACTTTGTTTTAGAGTTTGATGGAAGAGAGCTCAGGTTTATTGACACTCCAGGACACGCAAGACATCATTTCTGTGTTTGGGACAAGGCAACAAAGTCTATGTTTACTGGTGATACCTTTGGAGTCTCCTATCGCGACCTTGATAGTGACGGCCAAATATATATTTTGCCAAGTACAAGCCCTGTTCAGTTTGATCCAAAGGCTCTCATTCAAAGCATCAATCGAATTATGGAGTTTGATCCAGAACGGGTCTGCTTAACTCACTTTGCAGCCATCAAACCAACCCAAGGAGTGGTAAGGCAGTTAACGGAGAGTATCCACTTTGTAAGTGACTTAGCAATAAAGTATGCAGACAAAAAGGATGCAGAATCCATCATTTATAAAAAAATGATGGACTATTTTCTAAAAGGACTTAATGAGATTGGGGTGAGTGATAAAAATTTTGTAGAAGAGAGGTTAAGTCTCGACGTTAAAATTAATACTCAAGGCCTAATTTACTGGCAAAAAAATAGTTGAAACTAATTCTTGAATTAAATCTTTTAAGGAGTAAATAGATATAATATAAGCCGGTACTCCAAACTTTATTATGAAGAATCTATTACTGTATCTCAATAAGTATTTTGCAAAGGTGCCTTCGCAGCTTATCCCTTATCGTAATGCCGTTCTAATAGTTGCATTAATGTCAACTATTTTCATGGGTTATGGCGCTTCACGTTTTGTGTTAGATACTTCTTTTGATGTGTGGTTTAGTGAATCTGATCCGGCAATCGAGGCGTTGGATGAATTCCGTGATCAATTTGGTAGTGATGATGGCCTTTTCATTGTTTATGAGGCAAAAGACGGAGATGTCTTTTCAAATAAATCGCTTACTTTAGTCTCGGAGATAACAGAGGTTCTGGATAACTATGAGCAGATCACTACCGATGTTTGGCTGGATCAGTATGGATTAACTCCAGATATTGTTGAATCACTAACTCATATTAAACGTGTTCAGTCCTTATCAAATATTCGAATTCAGAAAAATGAAGATGATGTTTTAAGTTCTCCTCGTTTAGTTCCTAAAAAAATCCCAAGTGACACTAATAAGTTGAGTGCAATCGGCTCCGAGGCAGATGATCAGCCAAGTCTTGAGCTGTTTATGTTTTCAAAAGATCACCGATATGGTGCAATCTCAATCAAAACTGATTTTGGCGCTATTCCAGTAGTTCAAGAGCAAGAGGATGACTTCTCTCTTCTTTCTGATGATGACTGGAGTGATGATTTTGATTCAAGCATAGATGATAGCGCTGTAATACAAAAAATTGAATATCAGTCCGATGAGCCAGCGCTTTATCTGCCATTTATGAAGGCAATTACCGCGATAATTGAACAGCCAAAAATGACTGAGCAATTTAATTTTTATCCAATTGGAAACTCCGCAATGATTGCCTTGGCTATGGATACTATGATTCAGGCTGCATTTCTATTAGTAGGGATGGTAGTAATTATTAACCTCCTTCTTTGGACATTGTTTCGATCAGCGAGCGCTGTTGTGCTACCCCAGCTTGCAATAGGACTTAGTATATTGTTTGTGATTGGAGGACTGAGTTGGTTAAATTTGGCATCGACAACATTGATTGCTCTAACAGTAATGCTTGTTATCGCAGTAGGCGTAGCAGACTGTGTCCATGTCATGAGCTCCTACTTATTTTTTAGGCGAGATGGAAAAGAGCATGAGGAAGCGCTATCAAAAGCTTATGGCAAGACTGGAGTCCCTATACTCCTAACAACCATTACAACGATGGCAGGTATGTCTTCATTGGCTGTAACGGGGATGCCTATGTTTGTTCAATTTGGTTTCTCATCTGCAGCAGGCGTTTTTTTTGCTTTCCTATACACAATCTATTTATTGCCAGTTTTATTAAATTACTGGCATCCGATGCAAGTCAAAAAAATAAGCCAATCAGATGAAAACAAAAAATCCGGTATTAAGGCTGCAGCATTTTTCATGAAATCTAAAGTATTAAGTGTCTTATGTTTTTTTGCTAAGCCTTTATTAATTGGAGCAAAAAAAATTGGCCTGGCCTGGCTCTTAAGTGCAGACTGGCTTCAGCCATTACTGAATAAGATTCCAGCTTTTGTAGAGCGTTTTAGATATTTGGTCGCTGTTATATTTGTTGGCGGATTTATAGTTTGTTTATATGGTGCAACACAAGTCAAAATCGACTCTAATCTGGTTGAGCTCTATTCAGATGATGTGCCGATTGGCCAGGCATACGACATTGTTGATGAAAATATGATGGGCACTGGAAATATGGTCATAGTCGTTGATACCGCTAGATCAGATGGAATAATGGACCCCGATGTATTGAATTCAATGGATAGACTTCAGAATAAAATTGAAGCAAGCTATAGTGAATATATTATCCGAACAAATTCACTTGCGGACCTTGTCAAAGATACCCATGCAATAATGCAAAGTTCAGAAGATTTTAGAACTATTCCGGATAGTCAGATTGCAGTATCTCAATTGCTTTACCTATTTAATAGTTCTAATCCTGAAGAAAGAAGGGCACTAGTGAGCGATGACTTTAGTAAGAGCCATATTAGTGTCCAGTTAAGGAACGCAGGCTCAAATGAATACAAAGAGTTTTTTGATGAGATTCAGAAAGACATAAATAACGAGTTTAACAAACTAACTGCAAGCTATCCAGAGCTTAAGGTTCAAATTACTGGATCATTCGCTCTTATGATGAGGCTTGCAGATGATATCAGTAAGAATCAATTCAAGAGCTTGGCAATAGCAGCTATTGTGATTAGCCTACTTTTGATGGTGACACTTGGCTCCTTGCAAGCAGGTGTTATGTCGATTGTTCCAAATCTTATTCCAGCAACATTGGCATTTGGATTGATGGGGCTTCTTGGGATTTCGCTGGACACAGATACGCTAATGATTGCTCCTTTAATTATTGGTATAGCGGTTGACGATACAATTCACTTTATAAGTCATTACAGAATGTCACTTGCACATAATCACAATATGAAGATCGCCTTAGTTGAAACGATTAAAGAAGTTGGTCAGGCAGTTACATTTACAACGCTGATACTGGGTTGTGGATTTTTTATGCTTACTTTTAGTGACTATTTAGGTTTGGCTAAAATTGGTGGTTTTGGCTCTTTGGCAATTTTTGTTGCACTGCTGTGTGACTTATTGTTCTTTCCTGCTCTTATTATGATATTCAAGCCAAAATTTGGACAAAAAGATGTTGAAGACGATTTAAATTTTATAGAGGTTGCAAAATGAAGAAACTAATGACTAATAACTTGAACTCAAAGCTCTTTATAGTTTTAATAAGCTTTTGTATGGCTTTAGTGAGTTCGTATTCCATTGCAGAAACCGATTTAAGCGCCAGAGAAATTATGGAAAGAGTTGATGAAGAGTCTCGAAAATCAACTGACTCTGCCTTTACACGAATGAAGTTGACTACCTGTAAATATGGCAAAAAGGATGGAAAGATTAAGTGTGCTGAGAAGCCACGCATCAAGTTAGTTGAAAATGCACAAATAAATACGGGCGAAGACAACAAAGATACTAAGAGCGTTGCTATCATTCTCGAACCAGCAAGTGAAAAGGGAATTGGTATGCTTTCTTTTAGCTATGATGATAGCGACAGAGATAATGAGACATGGTTATATTTGTCGGCACTAGGGAAGGTTAAAAGGATTAGTGTTAGAAATAGTGATGATGAAGAAACCGAGTCTGCCAGTATTTTCGGAACTGAAATGACTACCGAGGACCAGGAAACTGGAAAACTTGATGACTACACTTATGAACTCTTAGAACAGGGCAAGTTTAGAGGTCGTGAAGTTGCTGTTATTGAGTCAACACCAAAGCCTCATAGACTCAGTAAGAGTAGTTATGGAAAAACTCAAAGTTGGATTGATACTGAAAGGTTCATAAACTTAAAGATTCAGATGTTTGATAAATACAATAATCCAATCAAAAAACTTGAGGTTGGTAAAGTTGAAAAAATTAATGACGTTTGGATAGGTAGAAGTTTGACATTTTTTAATACTGTCAGCAATAGGCTTACAAATATGAAGCTAGAAGCAATCAACTTTGATATGGATATCAAAGAAGACTTTTTAACTCAAAGAGCACTCACTGATCAGGCCTTTAGAGAGAAATACTTAAAAGACTTACGAAAGCAAGCTAAGTAAGAATTAGGATGTTGATAAAATTATTCAATATTAAGTTTATTATAATACTGCTTTGTTTTACCTCTAGCTTAAAACTAAATGCAGACAACTCATTTTTTGATGATGATGTTATTTTTGATGAGTCTGAATCTGAATTTGACGAGTGGTCTGATGATAGTGATATCTTTAGCGATGAGGAGACTAATAATGAGAAACCACTTGCTTGGTTAGATCTTGAGGTTAATCAGAAATGGGGCTTTAACCCTGCTAGTAACTACAGCACCTCTAAAGAAAGAACAGAAATTAGTTTCGGCACTAGTGGGTCTGTTTCAGATTCAGGCTATGGTGAGGTTGAAATAAATGCAACAAAATTTTGGCCAAGTGACAGTAATTATTCAACTGAAAAAAGTGATTTGGAAGTAGAAAAAGCTTTTTTACAGTTTAGTTTTGATGATTGGAGCACTAAGATAGGGCGATATACCATTGGATGGGGTGAGCTTGAAGGTGGTGCACTTGATGTAATAAATCCATCTGGAGGATTAACAGATCCCTCGATGATTCCTCAATGGTTTTTGATTGCCACTCGTTATTTTGATAATAGTGATTTAAGCTTTTTTTACAATACAAATCCTAAGGTATCAAAGAGCACGCTTTTGATACTAAAAAATGGCACCTACGATGAGTTTGGGGTTCGTTATGGAATAAGCTCTGAAGGAAGTGATATGGCTTTTTATGCAGGTCAATTAGTTCCAAACGATGCGCTTAAAAACCTCGATGATGGAGTAGCTTATGCAACGCCATATCAATTATTAGGGTTTGGAATGAACAAAGCATTTGAGGATTATTTACTTAAATTTGATGTCGCTTATAAGCATAATGTGCAGCATAATCGTGCGGATCAATTTATCAAAGTAGATAGGATTGACTGGGACCTAGCCTTTGATATTCAACAAAATGACAGACAATGGTTATTTTCTGTTAACTCTCAGTATCTCTTAGATTATGCCAACGACTATTTGAAACCAACATTACTAGGAAGCGTTAGTGCAAAAAGAAACAATATGAACTATGTTGCAAGCGTGAGTGATAAATTTGGTGATTCTGATTGGAAATGGGGATTATCAAATGTAATCTCCTCAAACAATGACCTTTCACTGAGTTCTGCAACTCTTGATTGGGATATAAATGACCATTGGCTGGCATCATTCAGTGGAACTTATATTAATGCCAAAGATAATCGTGCTTTTGCAGTATTAGACAATTATCAGAGAGTTAATTTAGAAATTAAGTATCAATATTAAGATACAGTGACCTTAAGCTAACTATCAGAGACTGATGCAATACTATAAAGACCTTCTTCAGACCGGTACATAGTATAATTTATGCAAAATAATTTAACTTAATATCATGTTAGAAAGTAAGCTTTTAAGAGGGAATATAGATTTTGTTGTTGAGCAGCTCAAAAGAAGAAATTTTTCTTTTGAAGTTGATGAATTCAATGCACTCGAAGAGCAAAGAAAAATCATTCAAGTTCAAACTCAAGAATTACAAAATTTACGAAACACCAAATCAAAATCTATAGGTCAAGCAAAAGCTAGTGGAGAGAATATTGAGCCCCTTTTAGAGGAAGTATCAGAGCTTGGTGAAAAGCTGGATGATGCAAAAGCTCAATTACATGGCATCCAGTTGGAAATCAGTGAGATAGTTTTATCAATACCAAATATCCCTCATTCTTCAGTGCCAGAGGGCGACTCTGAAGATGACAATGATGAAGTGTTCAGCTGGCCAGAAAAAGGACCAGAAAAATTAGACTTTGAGCCTAAGGATCATGTCGATATTGGTGAGATGCATGGAATAGATTTTGCTGCAGCAGCCAAGATTTCTGGTTCAAGGTTTGTAGTTATTACTGGTAAGCTGGCAAAGCTTCAGCGCGCCCTGACTCAGTTTATGCTGGATCATCACACTGAACAAAATGGATATACGGAGACTTATGCCCCATATCTAGTTAATTCGGATTCCTTGATGGGTACAGGACAATTGCCTAAATTTGAGGCAGATTTATTTAAAACGCATCTCCATGGAGAGGAGGGAGAAGCAAGAGCTTTATATTTGATTCCTACAGCAGAAGTTCCTGTTACAAATATTGTTCGAGACTCGATTTTGAAAGAATCTGACTTGCCAGTTAAGTTTGTTGCTCACACTCCTTGTTTCAGATCTGAGGCTGGCTCCTATGGAAAAGATACAAGAGGATTAATTCGTCAACATCAGTTCGAGAAAGTTGAACTAGTACAAATTTCAAAACCCTCAGAATCATACAAAATTCTTGAAGAGTTAACATCTGACGCAGAAGGCATTTTGCAGATGTTAGAGCTTCCATATCGTAAAGTAGTGCTTTGTACAGGAGACCTTGGTTTTTCAGCAGCAAAGACTTATGACCTAGAAGTATGGCTGCCAGGTCAAAATGCATATCGTGAGATTTCTTCTTGCTCTTGTTTCGAGGCCTTCCAAGCGAGACGAATGCAGCTCAGATGGAAAAACCCTGAAACGAATGAATCTGAGTTTTTGCATACACTCAATGGATCTGGTCTTGCAGTTGGTAGGACATTGGTTGCAGTGATTGAAAATTATCAAAATGCTGATGGAAGTATCACAATACCAAAAGTCTTACAGAGCTACATGGGTGGCCTAACTAAGATAAAATAACCCCTTTACAATTTTTGGAGTGAAATATGAATTTACCACCAGAACTCTTTCTGATAGCAATGTTTGTGCTGATGTATTTTTTACTTATCAGACCACAACAAAAAAGAGCTAAAGATCACAAAATCCTGCTTAAAGCCTTGAAAAAAGGTGACGAAGTTGTAACTAATGGCGGTGTCATTGGAAAAATTAGAGCTGTCGATGAATCTTTTGCTGAATTGGAAATTGCCTCAGGTGTTTCAGTTAAAGTTCAAAAGCAAGGCATCAATCAAAAAATGCCTAAAGGTAGTGCCAAGCCTATGACTAAGCCTAGCTCAAAAGCCCAATTAACTGAGAAAAAAGAAAAATAACTATAAATAAGCTTCTATGAATCATTACGCAGGATGGAAAAATGCATTGATTGTATTTTTTCTATTTATTTCAACTCTCTACGCTTTACCTAATATATATGGATCGGACTTAGCGATCCAAATTACAGGTACTGGTGACTATGATGTTCAAGAAAGAGACTTGAAAAGCATTAATGAGACCCTTTCAGAGAATAATATTGACTATAAATCTGCAGCAATTGAAAACAATAATGTTTTAATTAGGTTTAGTGATTCTAAATCTCAACTAACTTCAAAGGCTTTGTTAAGGAACTCATTAAGTAGGAATTATGTTGTTGCCCTAAATCTTGCACCTTCAATTCCGCAATGGCTTTCAAGTTTAGGTGGTAAAGCAATGTCTTTAGGGCTTGATCTTAGAGGCGGTGTTCATTTTCTACTTGAGGTGGATATGCAAGCAGTGACTTCGATGGCTGTTGATCGCTACTATAATGAATTAAGAGCAGCTCTTCGTAAAGATAAACTTTATAAAAAAATTCGCAAGGAGGATGATAATCTTGTTGTTAGTTTTAAAACTAAAGAGCTTAAAAATGAAGCAAAAAAACTTATAAAAAAAGATTTACCTGATTTAATTATTGCTGAAAGTGGTGAACAAGAATTAGAGCTGATTCTTGAAATTTCTTCAAGTGCACAAACAGCTGCTAAAGCTGGAGCACTCCAACAAAATATTACAACACTTCGTAATCGTGTTAATGAGTTAGGGGTTGCTGAGCCAATCATTCAACAACAAGGAGCAGAAAGAATTGTTGTTCAGTTGCCAGGAGTCCAAGACACTGCAAGAGCAAAAGAAATTTTAGGTGCGGTTGCAACAATTGAATTTAGAATGGTTGATGAAAAAAATGATGTACAAACCGCAGTACAGTCTGGAAAAACACCGACAGGTTCAAAGCTCTATAAGTTTAAAGATGGACGACCTTTACTTCTTAAAACTAATGTAATAACGACTGGAGAAAATATAAATGATGCCTCTTCAAGTATGGATAAAAACAATCAGCCAAGTGTCAGCATAGTTTTGGATAGTTCTGGCGGAAGATCTATGTTGGAAACCACCAAGGAGTTTCTAGGCTACAGAATGGCAGTTGTATTTATTGAAAACAAGGTTGAAACAGTTATTGAGGATGGCGTCGCTGTCAAAAAGCGAAGCAAAACCCAGGATATTATCAATGCTGCGACTATACAAGGAACTTTTTCTAATCGCTTCCAAATTACTGGTTTAGATAGTTCTAGAGAAGCAACAAATCTTGCTCTACTCTTGAGGGCTGGCTCCCTCTCGGCACCCGTTGAAATTATTGAAGAGCGAACAATTGGCCCAAGTTTAGGCGCTGATAATATTCAAAAAGGCCTTATTTCTGTTCTGGTTGGTTTTGCTTTAGTCCTCATTTTTATGGGCTGGCGTTATCGCGTTTTTGGTCTCGTTGCAAATCTAGCATTAACAATTAATTTGATTACAATAGTGTCCATTCTATCCATAATTCAAGCCACCCTCACGTTGCCTGGTATAGCTGGAATCGTCTTAACTGTTGGTATGGCAGTTGATGCAAATGTATTAATATTTGAGCGTATAAAAGAAGAGCTTAAAGCTACAAAAAATATCCAAAAGGCTATTTCTGCTGGCTATGAAAAGGCATTGCTAACAATTGCTGATGCTAACATCACAACTCTAATTGCATCCATCGTGTTATTTAGTTTTGGTACGGGAGCAATTAAAGGTTTTGCTGTAACCCTATCGATTGGAATTATTACATCAATGTTTACTGCCATTATTGTTTCCAGAGCAATTATAAATATTATCTATGGCGGTAAAAAAATTGAGGAGTTGGCAATATGAGTCTCAGATCATTAAATATTCCTGTGATTGACTTTGTTGGTAAGCGAAAGTATGCGATGATTTTTTCTGCTATCTTATTAATAGTCTCAATTGCTTCATTAAGTTTTCAAGGACTCAAGTTTGGTATTGACTTTACGGGTGGAACATTGATAGAGCTAGGCTATGAAAAAACAGCTGACCTTGAAGATATTCGTTTTAAACTTTCAGAGGGTGATTTTAAAGGGACTAATGTACAATATTTTGGTTCAGATACTGAAGTATTAATTCAGCTTGAACCCCAGGAAGTTTCAAGTGCGAAGCTTAGTTCTTCAATCATTAGAATGCTTGGTGATGGTATCGATGTTAGAAGGGTTGAGTTTGTTGGTCCAAAAGTCGGCGAAGAATTAACGAATGACGGTGGTCTTGCAATGCTTTATGCACTCATAGGTATCCTGATTTATGTTGCATTTAGATTTGAGTATCGATTTGCTCTAGGTTCTATAACGGCTCTTGTTCACGATGTGATTATCACGCTTGGCGTTTTTTCAATTCTACAAATTGAATTTGATTTGACTGTTTTAGCAGCAATTCTTGCTGTAATTGGTTACTCTCTTAACGATACGATTGTTGTTTTCGATAGAATTAGAGAAAATTTTCTTTCAACACGAAAGCTTGAGCCAATGCCTATTGTGAATGAAGCGCTTAATCAAACCCTATCACGAACATTAATGACCTCTTTAACAACTTTACTCGTCCTTTTTGCTTTATTTTATCTAGGTGGTGAAGTGATCCATAGTTTTGCTGGTGCATTATTGATTGGAGTTTTAATTGGAACATATTCATCTATCTATGTTGCTAGTTCAATGATCCTAGCACTAGGAATTTCAAAGGAAGACATGCTTCCTTCAGAAAAAGAGAAAAAAGAAATCGATGCTAGACCTTAATTAGTTTGACTCGTTAAACTTTTCAAAAACAAGACACGCGTTCGTTCCACCAAAGCCAAAACTATTTGAAAGTATTCGGTTCAGCTGTACTTTTTTGGTTTCTCTTACGATAGGTACCCCTGTTGCTTCATCATCAAGATTTTCAATATTAACCGATTCGGTAACAAAGTCATTTTGAAGCATTAAGAGTGAGTAGATTGATTCGTTGACACCAGCAGCGCCTAATGCATGACCTGATAGAGATTTTGTTGATCCAACAAGTGGGATTTTGCCATCACCAAATACTTCTTTAATTGCACCTAGCTCTTTAACGTCTCCGACAGGGGTTGATGTTCCATGAGCATTAATATAATCGATTGGACCCTTGATGCCTTCAATTGCAATTTCCATACATCTTTTTGCGCCTTCACCGGATGGCGCCACCATGTCATAACCATCAGAGGTTGCGCCATAGCCAACTAGTTCAGCAATAATATTTGCTCCTCTCGCTTGCGCATGATCCAAAGATTCAAGAACAAGGGCACCGCCACCCCCTGAAATAACAAATCCATCACGGTCAGCGTCAAATGCACGAGAGGCCTTATCAGGAGAGTCGTTATATTTTGAAGAAAGGGCTCCCATTGCGTCAAACAACATAGTCAGAGACCAGTCTAGTTCTTCTCCACCCCCTGCAAACACAACGTCTTGCTTGCCGAGTTGAATTTGTTCCATCGCATTACCTATACAGTGTGCGCTAGTTGAGCAAGCTGAGCTGATAGAGTAATTAATTCCTTTAATCTTAAATAGCGTAGAAAGGCATGCGGATGTTGTAGAGCCCATAGTCCTTGGAACACGATAAGGCCCAACTCTTTTGATACCTCTTTCTCGTAAAATGTCAGCTGATTCAACGATATTTTGATTTGAAGCACCACCAGAGCCCATAATTAAACCGGTTCTCTCGTGAGAGACCATATTTTGGCTAAGGCCAGACTCTTTAATTGCCTCGTCAAGTGCTATCGCATTATAGATGGCGGCATCAGCCATAAATCGAAGCATTTTTCGATCTATAACATCACTTGTATCAATTTCAGGAATAGAGCCGTGCACATGAGATCTGAGGCCCATTTCTGAATATTTTTCACTGAACTCAATGCCAGATTTTGCTGACTTAAGAGATTCTAGAACTTCAGACTTGTTAGCACCTAAGCTGCTAACAATACCCATGCCAGTGACAACTACTCTATTCATCAGAATGCTGAAGTATCAGTAAACAAGCCAACTTTTAGATTTGTTGCTTCATAAATAGTTTTTCCATCGACTTCCATAGTGGCATCAGCGATACCCATATAAAGTTTTCTTGCGATGACACGAGAAAGGCTAATGTTATAGGTGACCTTCTTACTCGTTGGGAGTACTTGACCGGTAAATTTAATTTGCCCTGAGCCAAGCGCGCGTCCTCTTCCTGGACCACCTAACCATCCGAGATAAAATCCAACCAATTGCCACATTGCATCTACACCAAGACATCCAGGCATAACGGGATCATCGTTAAAGTGACAGTCAAAAAACCATAAATCTTTATTAATATCAAGCTCAGCAGTCATCCCTCCCTTGCCATAATCGCCACCATTTTCACTAATATCTGTAATACGATCAAACATTAGCATTGGTGGTTGAGGGAGTTGAGCGTTTCCAGGTCCAAACAATTCTCCTTTGCCACACAGGATTAAATCTTCATAGGAATAGCTGTTTTGCTTCATAGTGTTTGAAATATCAAGTTTGAAATAAATTTTAACATAATTAAATTACGCTTAAAATTCAACTTAAAGCCTAAGGTCAGCAATAATATCTTCAACATTTTCTAATCCAACAGAGATACGGATAAGATTTTCAGTGATATGCGATTGTCTTTTCTCTTCATCCGTAAGCCTTACATGAGTTGTCGTTGAAGGATGAGTAATAGTCGTTTTAGTATCACCAAGATTTGCAGTAATTGAAATCATTTTGGTGTTGTTAATGAGTCTAAATGCCTCTTTTCTGCCACCTTTAACTTCAAAGGAGACAATACCACCAAAACCTGATTGCTGTTTTGAAGCAACTTTATGATGTGGATGGTTATTCAGGCCAACATAGTGAACTTTATCAACAAATGTCTGACTCTCGAGCCAGTTTGCAAGCTTCATAGCGCTTTCACAATGAGCCCGCATTCTAAGGTCGAGAGTCTCTAATCCTTTGAGAACAATCCAGGCATTGAAGGCACTCAAAGTGGGCCCAGTGCTTCGCGTAAAAGAGCCAATATCATCAATAATTGAACCTTTCCCGGCAACCGCACCAGCAAGGCATCTTCCTTGTCCATCAATATATTTTGTCGCTGAATGAATGACAAGATCAGCACCTAAAGATAGCGGCTTTTGAAGGGCCGGAGACATAATACAATTGTCAACTGCTAAAACGATATTATGCTTCTTTGATATAGTTGAGAGTTTTTCAATATCTACCACTTCACCTAACGGATTTGATGGCGTCTCTAAGAGAAATAATTTAGTCTTTTTTTGAACACTTGACGCCCAAGCCTCAAGATCTGGTAGGTCAACAAAAGTGACTTTGATTCCAAATTTTTCTATAATATTATTAAGGAGAACGATGGTCGTACCAAACATACAGCGAGAAGCCACCATATGCTCACCCGGCTCGAGTATCGTCATAATGGTTGCAAAAATCGCAGACATTCCGCTCGCAGTCGCCTGACATTTCTCTGCACCCTCTAAAGCAGCTAATTTGTTTTGAAAGACATCAACGGTAGGGTTTGTAAACCTAGAATACATATTACCGCTTCCGTTATTTTCAAAGCGGTCTGCAGCCTCTTCAGCGCTATCAAATCTAAAACTCGAAGTTAAGAATATTGAAGCTGAATGCTCTTGTTCGTTTGTAGGTTTATGCCCTTCACGAACTGATTTTGTTTTGAAACCCTTGTCTGTCATGGTTTTGTCTGTTTAGTCAGCGTCATTGTAGATTAATTCTGAACTTTCATTGGTGATATTACTCTCTTTTGCTTTGTCAGATCTATTTGCTTCAAGATTATCAAGGTAAGGCTCATCAATATCATTGGTAAGATAGTTTCCATCAAAACACGAACAATCAAAAGTCTTGATGCTCGGATTTCCTTGCTGAACACTCCATATTAAGTCATCAAGGTTTTGATAAATTAACTTATCTGCTCCTATTGCTTTGCAGACTTCAGCTGTTGTTTTATCATGAGCAATAAACTCATTTTTGCTGGCCATATCAATGCCATATACATTGGGATAGCGAACTGGAGGAGCGGCAGAGGCGAAGAAAACTTTTTTTGCGCCTGCAGCTCTTGCCATCTGAACAATTTCTTTACTGGTTGTGCCGCGAACAATCGAATCATCAACCAGAAGTACATTCTTATCTTTAAATTCTAGCTCAATTGCACTCAACTTTTGACGTACTGATTTTTTTCTTTGTTTTTGGCCCGGCATGATAAATGTTCTGGCAATATATCGATTCTTTATAAACCCCTCTCGATACTTTATGTCTAATTCATTGGCTAATTGAAGTGCAGCAGTTCTTGATGTATCAGGGACCGGCATAACAACATCAATTTTTTCTTTTGTCCATTTAGATTTAATTTTATCAGCCAGTTTTTCACCCATTCTAAGTCGTGATTTATAGACTGAAATATTGTCAATAATGGAGTCGGGCCTAGCAAAATATACAAACTCGAAGATACAAGGGGAGAGTCTTGAGTTATTGGAGCACTGCTGTGAGTGAACCTGACCTTCACGATCAATGACAACTGTCTCTCCTGGCTCAACATCACGGGTAATTTTATAACCAAGAGCTGTCAAAGCTACACTTTCAGAGGTCAGCATATATTTGGTGCCGTCTTTCGTTGTTCTTTCACCCAGTATTAATGGTCGTATTCCATTAGGGTCTCTAAACCCAAAAATACCATAGCCTGGAATCATTCCAATTGCAGCATACGCACCCTTTACCCTTTGATGGAGTTTGGTAACCGCTTTAAAAATATCCTTCTCATTAATCCTGTGTTTTTGCTCTTCAGCAATCTCACTAGCCAATATGTTAAGTAGTATTTCTGAATCTGAATTGGTATTGATATGTCGAAGGTCTTGCTCGAATATTTCTTGCGCTAGGTCCTCTGCATTTGTAAGATTTCCATTATGAGCAAATGCAATTCCATAGGGTGAGTTGACATAAAAAGGTTGGGCCTCAGCCTCTGATGAGCTTCCTGCAGTTGGATAGCGAATATGTCCAATACCCATATCTCCAATCAGTTTTTCCATGTGCTTCGTTCTGAAAACATTGCGAACAAGACCATTTCCCTTGCGCATATAAAATCGTCCTTTATTAGCTGTCGTTATTCCAGCAGCATCTTGACCTCTATGTTGGATAATTGTTAACGCATCATAGATGTAAAGGCCTACATCTTTTTTAGTGGTTGAAAGAATTCCAATAATTCCGCACATATACTATTCCTTTAAAATTTCACTTTCAATAAATTCAACAACAACATCGCCCGGTTCAAGCTCTACAAAAAGGAGATGCTGGGATAGAACAGGCTTGACATCAACAGACCAGTCTTGAAATGTTCTTAACGCGCCACTCGTTTCCACCCACGCATGATTTTGAGTCACCCAACTCATACTTTGAAGAATTAGAACAATAATCAGAACAAATGTGCCACCTATAAAAAGACCCAGTATGGCTCCAAACAACTTATTCTTGAATCCTTCTATATTTCTTGCATTAATGAGAATATCTAGTGAGCTTAGTAGCCTTAATATACCCTCATATACTGGCGCCATAATAGAAGGATTTTCTGTATCAACCTTAATATTAAGAATCTTTGATAGGGATATTATGACAATTAATAAAATAGCAAACACCAAGCTAAACGATATAAAACTTCTCAGTGACTGATTAGATATTAGAGATTCAAAAGTATTAAGATTTGAAATTAAACCTAAATAGTTAAAGCTAGCTACTGCGATTATTGCAACGACAACAGTCATGGCAAATGGTCTATTTAGATCGTTGGGGTTTTGGTTACTTGCTGAAGCACTTGCTATTCTATATAGGCCTTTTTTGATAAACCAAATACTCAGAAAAATGCCTCCAAAAGATAGAGCATAGGTGGATTGATTTTCGGAATTGATCCAACTACCTAGAAAGGTTTTAGCAAATGGTTCATAGTACAGCCAAGCTAAAATGATTGCAATAATTACAAATATAAAGCTTATTGCTTCTTTGGCAAGGCCTTGAATAAAACCGCGAACTACAAATGTGATAAGAATTATGAGGGTGAGCCAATCTGACCAAGCCAATATGCTTATCGCACTCCAAACGTTGTCAAAAAAATTGCCCATGAGCTCCTTGATAGATAGGTTTGATTTTACAATAGTTTCTTATGCTTTGTCGTTCTCTCAATGACTAATACTAACTAGAGTTCATTGATAATTATTGAAGCATCTGCGATCGTATAAAAAGAGCCAAATATGACAATTCTTTCTGCTTCTTTATAAGCTAATGACTCTTGTATTGCGCTGTTCATGTCTTTACAGATTGTAGTTGAGTCAGGGTTCGAAAATTTATTTTTCAATGCATCAGACTCAATGGCTCTCTCAGCGGTAAGGGGGACTAAATACCAATGCTTAATTGCATTTGAAGCAAGATCAACCATCTCAATAATATCTTTGTCTATCAGGGCTGAAAATATGGCGACTGTTTGCATCGATGATTTAGATAACGTATCGACAAGTGTTTTGACAGCAGCAGGGTTGTGGGCAACATCTAGGATGATCGTTTTTTCTCCAATCTCAATCTTCTCAAATCTTGCTTTAATTGTTGCACTCTTGACGCCTTCAATTATCATGCTAAAAGATATTGGATGTTGCTCTTTAAGACTCTCTACTGCTTGAATTGCAACAGCAGCATTGAGCCTTTGATGATCTCCTTCGAGTCCAATATCATCTTCATAAGCCTTTCTAACAAAAGTAATATCAGTACCAATTTCCTTCGCATATGCTAATAAACTTTGAGGCGGGTCCTGATCACCACAAATGCATGGCCTAGATCCTCTCATCACACCTGCTTTTTCTCTGCCAATAGCTTCTCTTGTGTCTCCTAAATAATCAGTATGATCAATTGCAATATTTGTGATGATGCTCACATCACTATCAACTACATTGACAGAGTCAAGTCGACCCCCCAGACCCACTTCAAGTATCGCTATGTCAACTTCAGCTTTTTCAAAAATAATGAAGGCTGCAAGCGTAGAAAATTCGAAGTAGGTTAACTTGATGTCTTCTCTTTTAGTTTCAATTAACTCAAAAGCATTGATTATGACTTCATCAGATACATCTTCACCGTCAATTGCATAGCGTTCGTTATATTTCAATAAGTGGGGCGAAGTAGAGCGCCCTACTTTATATGTTGATTGTCGGTATATACTATCAATAAAAGAGACTGTGGAGCCTTTTCCATTAGTTCCTGCAACCGTTATAACTGTATAGGGGAGGCCATTTGGAAAAAGTTTTTCGTAGACCAATTGAACTCTTTCAAGGCCTAATACGATCGTCTCCTCCATGAGGGTTTCTTGCCAGGTTAACCAATCGTCTAGAGTTTTCTTGCTTGCCATTGTGAGGAATTTATTGCTTAGTTTTGAAATAGAGGGTTATTTATCTTCCCAAAATTCACCCTCAATGGTGTCATCTTTATTTGATTTTGTTTCACTACCTTTAGTTCTGTTAATAAAGACTGAGTTTCTTTGCTTAAAAACGCGCTCAGCATTTTTTTCAAGGAAATGATTGATGAAGTAACTTCTACTCCAAGGCATTAGGCCCAGAAGCCCAAGTACATCGGTAAGAAAACCAGGAGTCAGTAAAAGGATCCCAGAAACTAAAATAACGACACCTTCCATCATCTCCATTGCTGGCGTTCTTCCCTCTGACATGCTTTGTTGAGCTTTGGCCATAGTTGACCAGCCCTGCTGTCTAAGAAGGCTTGATCCAATAAATGCAGTAATTACAACGAGTAGAACTGTTGAGAGGCCGCCAATGGCCTGTCCCACAGAAACAAGAACATATATTTCAGCTAGCGTCACAACAACAAATATAGGAAATAACATTTAACCCCCCTTTGTGTTTTTAAAAAGTAAGTCCCAAACACCATGACCTAATTTATGACCACGATTTTCGAATTTAGTAAGCGGCCTATCTTTGGGCCTTTCAGAATATATATGGCCTCCTGCAATGTTTTTAAAGTGAGGATGCGCTTCTAGAGTTTCCATGATATGTTCCGCATAGTTTTCCCAGTCAGTTGCTATATGGACAGTTCCATTGGTTTTTAGTTTTCTCGAAAGGAGATCTAAAAAGCTTGTTTGGACAATTCTACGCTTATGATGCCTCTTTTTGTGCCAAGGATCAGGAAAAAATAATTGGAAATGCGAAATACTTTCATCAGCGATGTTATTAGCGATTACCTCTACAGCATCATCTTTGATAATCTTTAGATTGCTGACGTTTTGTTTACTCGCCTCATTAATAATTCTTCCAACTCCAGCCTCATAGACCTCAATACCAATAAAATTTTGATGAGGCTGATTAATGGCCATCTCAAGAAGGCTGTCACCATTCCCAAAGCCAACTTCAAGCGTAATATCATTTTGCTTTTCAAATACCCCATCAAAGTTGATAAGTTCCTTGTCATTAATCTCAACCCCAAAATCACTCCATAGATCATTCAATCCAAGGGATTGAGCTTTTGAAAGTCTACCCGACCTTTTAACAAAGCTCTGAATTTTGCGATGACCTTTTGCTTCGCTCATAACTGATAGTCAATAATCAGAGGAGAGTGATCAGAAAAGCGCTCCTCTTTATATATTTCACATGAAGTTGCAGTGCCAGCCATATTTGAACTGACGACATGATAATCAAGACGCCAGCCAGTATTATTTAGCCAGGCTTGGCCTCGATTAGACCACCACGTATATTGAAATTCTTCTTGATTTATTTCTCGAAAAGAGTCGATATAGCCGACCTCATCATAAAGAATATCAAGCCATGCTCTCTCTTCAGGGAGGAAACCTGAGTTTTTTTGATTGGAGCGCCAATTCTTGAGGTCAATTTTTTTATGCGCGATGTTCCAATCACCGCAAATAATGTATTTTCGATTATCTTTTTCAAGCTCACGTAAGTGCGGTAAAAAGCGGTCATAAATAAATTCCATTTTAAGTGCTTGCCTCTCTTCCTTTGATGATCCAGAGGGAAGGTAGATTGATAAAACGCTCATATCACCAAAATCTGCCTGAATAATCCTTCCTTCAGAGTTCATGTCTTGCCAAGGGCTATATGAGACCCTATCCGGTTTGGACTTACAATACAGCCCAGTACCACTGTATCCTTTTCGCTCCGCGCTATGATAAAAAGTGTGCATTTCTGAGGGGTAAAAGCGCTCATCAAGTTGATCCTCTTGGGCTTTAATCTCTTGCAGACAGACAACATCAGCATTCTGTTTTTTAAGCCAACTAAAGAAACCTTTTCTCTCAGCAGCCCTTATTCCATTAACATTAATTGTTATAATTCTCATATTGCTTATTTTAATTGTTTAGGAATATTGGATGGAACAGTATCAAAAGGATTTTGTTGATTTTACGCTAGAGACTGGCGTTCTTAAATTTGGTGAATTTACACTTAAATCAGGCAGAATTAGTCCCTATTTCTTTAATGCAGGTCTATTCAACAAGGGTAGTCACTTATCTGAATTAGGAAAGTTCTACGCGCAAGCTATTGAGGCGAGTAGTCTAAAGTTTGATGTATTGTTTGGCCCTGCATACAAGGGCATACCTCTTGCAGCTGCCGCCTCTATAGCACTCAATGATAGTTTTAATCATAATGTTCCCTACAGCTTTAATCGAAAAGAAGTCAAAGATCATGGTGAGGGCGGAAGTATTGTTGGCCACCCTCTGGAAGGAGATATTTTGATTATTGATGACGTTATAACGGCAGGTACTGCGATTAGAGAGGCGCAAGATATTATTCAAAATTGTGGGGCAAATGCCAAAGGTGTTATTGTGGCGCTTGACAGGCAAGAGAAAGGGAAGGGAGACCTTTCTGCCATACAAGAGGTTGAGCAGATTTTTGGTATTATCGTTTTGAGTATCATCAACCTGTCACATATCATTGACTATTTGAAGGCAAGTAATGATTCTAAAATTCTAACTAAAATTGAGAGTTATAGATCGCAGTATGGAATTAGCTAAACTATCATTCAGCTATTAATTGGCTCGACAATAAAAGTAGATGAATCAACGTCAACAATTTTAACTATCTGACCAACGCTGAGTTCTTGGCCCTTAGCAAACCACAGAGATTTACCTATCTGAACTTTGATGACGTCATTCTCTATGGAGCTTACTTTGCATTCTTTACCGATGTAGGTTTTAGCCTTCTCATGTAATTCATCATCAACTGTTTTAACTGGATAATATCTTTTAGAAAGGTATGTTGCGGCAACTGAAATGACTAGGAAAGTTAATAATTGTGTGAGCCCACCAATATCTGGAATGAGATAAAAAACAATACTTACAGTAATTGCTGAGGCGCCAATCCAAAGAAGAAATGTTGTCCATAAGAAGAGCTCAATGATAACCATTGCAAGGCCTAGGGCTAGCCAATGTATAAAATTTAAATTATCAAAAAAAATATCCATGCCGCTAATTTTATATTCTTTATATTCAGGTATTAAATTTTTCTTTATTTTTTCACAATTTTGGTTCATAATGCGATTAGGAGCCTAGCTATGCATTCAGAAAACAAAGATTTGATCGATCAATTTCACAGGGATGGTTACATTCTCTTTGAAAATGCGCTTACAAACAAACAACTAGAGTCATTGAATACTCAGCTTGCTAATTGGGTTGATGAGAGTAAGAAGTATAGCCAACCTTTTGGAAAAATAAAAGATGGAAGGCCACGATTTGATCTCGAGCCTAAAACCCATTCTGCTGAAACCCCTGCTGTAAGAAGAATTACCTCACCTGCAGAAATTTCTGATGTATGTTATGACGTGGTTAAAGATAATAATGCCTTGGATCTAGTTGCTGAGATCTTTGGTCCAAATATTACGCATCTTGGTAATAAAATTAATCTCAAGTTGCCGGGTGCTGGAACTGAAGTAAAGTTCCACCAAGACTTCCCTTTTGAACCTCATTCAAATGAAGATATTATGACAGTCCTATATTTTTTGGATGATGTGACTTTAGAAAATGGGCCGCTAGAGGTTGTTCCAGGTACTCATATTGGTCCGCTCCATTCTCACTGGCAGGACGGCGTGTTTACAGGTGCAGTGGACGACAAGGTAGCGGAATCGAATAGGGGGAAGGCTGTAAGCTGTCTGGGTAAGGCCGGCTCAGCATGCCTTATGCACTCAAAATTGTTGCATGGTTCAGCATCAAACCGCTCTTTACTACCAAGGTCTCTATTCATCATTACTTACAAAGCTGAGGATGCAGTAGCCCTCTCGCCAAACCACCTTCCGAGTGATCTTGTTGGGATGGTTGTTAGGGGTAAAAAGACTGGAACTGTGAGGTGTACAAGTTATAGTGTTGAGTTGCCAGAGTATCCAAAAGAGGTTTCATTCTTTGGGCAGCAATCTAAAAGTAAAAATTTTGCAATGTAGTATATCCAATATTTTTTTTAAACCGACCTTCTTAGGGGGACAAGAATCGATTGCATAAAAAAAATTTCTATTGTCGATGATGAGCTGGTCATAGACTGGAATGATGGACACAAGAGTTCTCTCTATACTCACTGGTTAAGAGACCACTGCCAGATGCCTGAATCAAGAAACTTAGATAACGGGCAAAGACTATTTAGCGTTAAAGATCTGCCCTCTAATATAACTATTGAAAAGGCTTACAAGGATGGTGAGGGAAATGTTTGCGTGATGTTTCAACCTGAAAATCACTTATCAGTCTTTCCTCAGAAGTGGCTAAAAGAAAACTGTTATGAACTAAATAGTCATTTCGAGGACAGAAGTGAAAAGCATAAGAAGTTATGGCTAAAAGATAGTTTTGAGAATGGACTTCCTTTCATTAACTTTGATTCAATGTGCAGTAATGAGAATGATAAGCTGTTAGCTCTTCGTTCACTGAGAGAGGCCGGTTTTTTTGTTTTAAATGATGTGCCAACCCGGGATGGCCAAGTGTTGAAAGTAATTAATGAATTGGGCTACACTCGGGAAACAAACTACGGGGCTTTGTTTGAAGTAAGAACCGAAGTCAACCCAAATAATCTTGCTTATACTAATCTTGGTCTCGGCTCTCATACTGACAATCCCTACAGGGACCCTGTTCCAACTGTCCAGTTGTTGCATTGTCTTGAAAGCTCTACCAAGGGCGGAGATTCAATCTTGGTTGATGGATTTAAAGCTGCCTCAATTCTTCGAAAAGAAAGTAGTGAAAACTTTTCAATATTAACAAACAATTGGGTCAATTTTCGTTTCTCCAATGACAATACTGACCTTCGTTCAAGGGTTCCCATGATTGAGTTAAATGATAATAATGAAATTATCAAGGTTCGATATAACAACCGTTCAATCGATACGATTAATGTACCTAAAGATAAAATGAGGTCTTTTTACAAGGCCTATCGCCACTGGAGTGAAGTCATTGAAAGAGAGGATTTAAAAGTTCAATTTAAGCTCTCTGAGGGTGATTTAATTTTATTTGACAACACTCGAATAATGCACGCTAGAACAGAATTTTCACAATCTGGAAAACGCCATTTGCAGGGTGCCTATTCAGATCTAGATGGTCTTTATAGTCTTCTCAACAGGTTAGAAATGAAAAACAATAATGACTAATACCCCAGAAAATATTGTAGACCGCATCGAAGACATTTTTCTTAGGCGCGGCGCAGAATCATACTTAGGTGAGCAGGTCACGATGGCGCAACATATGCTTCAAACTGCTCAATGTGGGGAGAAGGAGGGCGCAGATAATGATCAAATAGTGGCGGCTCTTCTTCACGATATAGGCCATTATAAAAATGAAATTCCGGAGTCATCATTAGCCAAAGGAATCAATAATTTTCATGAAGAAGCAGGCGCTAATTTTCTAGAAGAGTATTTTCCAGTATCGGTCGTTGAGCCGATTCGTCAGCATGTTGCTGCAAAACGTTATTTATGTGCTGTTGATTCGGATTACTTTAATCATCTCTCACCTGCATCAGTGCATACTCTAGTGCTTCAAGGGGGCGCAATGAGTGACAAAGAAATTAAGGAATTTGAAAAAAATGATTATTTAGATCAGTGCATAAATTTGAGATACTGGGATGATCAGGCGAAAGATCCTAAACGAAAAACCCCATCATTCAGTTACTATAGACCTATAATTGAGTCCTTAATCAATAAATAGCTACGTTGATACGTGAGAAACATCACTATCTGGAGAGTAAATATCCAAAATATTCCAGTGCCCTGTCGTTGGGGTTGGGTTGTTTATCATAGCAACATCGATGACAGTTGGTTTGTTACTCTTCAATGAAGCTTCAAGAGCTGGTAGGAGTTCTTCTGCTGAAGAAATTCGAATACCATTTGCTCCATAAGCTTTAGCAATGTCCGCATAATTAGGAGTCATTTCATTATCACCTATATTGCCAGGAAATACTGTTCCATAGGTGACACCATAGTGAGCTTTTTGAAGGCCTGCAATTGTTCCAAAAGCGTTATTATTCATGACAATCCAAACAATGCCAAGATTTCTCTCAACTGCGGTTGCAAGCATTGCTGGGTTTTGGCCAAAACCACCATCACCCACAAGTGATATGACAACACGATCAGGATTTGCAATCTTAGCGCCTATCGCAGCAGGTGGGCCAAAGCCCATTGTAGCAAAACCTCCAGGTGTCAAAATACTGCCAGGGGTGAGAATGTCAAATTGCTGACCAACGCCATTTTTGTTCCACCCAACATCAGTTGTTATGATTGCGTCTTTTGGAAGTGCTTTCCTTGTGTCTGACAGAATTCTCTCTGGCATCATTGGGAATGCATCACTAGTGGCCATATCTTCGTTGCTCTTTTTAAAACTCTCTCTGAATGTATTAATTTTATTACGAACATCTGAGCGATCAATTCCATTTGGAAATAGCTCTTTAGCGACCTTGTTTAAAACCATTAAGGCAGACTTTGCATCTGCTATTACGCCAATTTCGGTAGGATAGTTTCGACTAATTTCAGATGGCTCAATGTCGATATGTATCAGCTTAGTTTTTGGGATATTGAAGGTATAGCCAGGGTACCATGAGGAGCAATCCGCCTCTTTAAATCGAGTTCCAATAGCTAAAATTGTATCAGCATTAAGACAAGATTGATTGACAAGTTCAGTTCCCCAAAAGCCTGTCATTCCGAGAACAAATGGATTGCTATCTGATAATGCACCTTTGCCCATCAAGCTATGAGCTAGAGGGATTTGCAGATGATTGACAAATTGATCTAACTCATCTGATGCTCTTGCCAAGAGAATTCCTCCGCCAACATACAAGACAGGGTTAGCAGAGTTGGCAAGAGAAGAAACAATTTTTTTTGCTGTTTCATCATCAATACTGGGCTTAATTAAAGTGTCAGTAATGAAAGAATTTCTTTGAAAAAGTTTTGAGTCAATTTTTTTGGAGAAAATATCCATTGGAACGTTGACTAGAACTGGACCAGGCTGACCACTCTCTGCTAATTGAAAAGCTTTTTCAATTATTTCAGGCATTAGTTCTGCACTATCAACACGCCAAGCTCTTTTAACAAATGGCCTATAAATTTCATATTGGGAGGCATCCGAGTGAAGGTTGACTTCTTGATGAGGATGCTTTCCGTAGTAGTGAGTTGGAATATCTCCTGCAATGACAACCATGGGTGTGCAATCAAGAGCTGCATTAGCAACGCCTGTTGCACAGTTAGTTAGGCCTGGGCTGAGATGAGATAAGACAACTGATGCCTTCCCTGTAACTCTCGCGTAAGCATCCGCAGCATGAGATGCGATCTGTTCATGCCTTACAGTGACAAAATCAATTGAGCTTGTATCGAGTGCAGACAAAACAGCAATGTTGGTGTGACCACATAGACCAAAAATATGCTTTACTTTTCTCTCTTCGAGGTAATCAACAAGAAGCTCAGCTACTGTTTTCAAATTCTTTGAATTTAAATTATTTTTCATTTAGCTCACCTTAAGTATTAAAGAATTCACCAAAAAGTTCCTCTTCAGAAGGCCGATCCTCCTTGATGGGAACACTGACCCATGTGAAATTCATAAGATGTTTAAGAGTAACATTTTCATTGGTGATATTGCCACCCCAAATACCACATCCTAAGCTCGAAGTCATTGGCATTCCATTGTTAAAAGAGCCTGCATTTGATTTAGATTGCGATTGACGAACCATCATTCTGCTGACAGGGGCGACCTTAGCTAGTGCATCAATATTAACTTTTTCATGAGAATAAATACCACATGAGTGACCTTTTCCTCCAGTCTCATAAACCTCTCTTACCATGCCTAGGGCTTCATCAAATACATCAAAGTGATAAAGCGCCATCAATGTAGTTAATTTCTCTTTTGAAAATTTATGTTGACTCCCAATTTTTCCTTGGTTTTCAACCATTAGAAATTTACAATTTTCTGGCACAATAAAGCCAGCAATTTCAGCTAGTTTTTGAGGAGGGCATGCTATAGTTTGAAAGGTACGGTTTCCAGTTTCATCCCACATTACCTTTTCGAGCATTATTTTTTGCTGTTCGTTGCAAAGATAACCACCTTCATTGACAAGTGCTTTGACCATTTGCTTATAAATTGACGACTGAATAATTATATTGCCGTCAGCAGAACAGCCAGAGCCAAAGTCAGAAGTCTTAGAGATTCGCGTATTTTTCGCAGCAACCTCTATATCTGCAGACTCATCAATGACCATTGTAGAGTTACCTGCACCCACTCCGTAAGCAGGTTTGCCTGAGCTATAAGCGGCTCTTACCATTGGCTGTCCACCAGTAGCAAGGGTAAGATCACAGCTTTGCATCAGATATTGTGTAACTGGAACAGAAGGTTCAGAAATAACCTGGAATAAGTCTTCAGGAGCACCAACCAGTTTGCAGGCTTGTCTCATTAATTCAACCATCTCCCGTGTCGTATTTTTTGTTCTAGGGTGGGGTGAGAAAATCACTGCATTTCGAGCCTTTGCAGAGTAAACTCCTGTAACTGGTGGAGTGAGGGCGGGGTTTGTCATTGGAATAAGAGAAGCTATAACACCTGCCGGCTTGGCATATTTTACGATCCCTTTTTCAGGAATCTTTTCAACAATTCCTGTACTTTTTTGCCTCAAAGCATCTCTAAGTACCCCATGAATTTTAAACCTTTTTCCTGGTCGACCTTCTCTATCACCGATCTCACTTTCGTCTACGCCCATTTGTGCAAGGCGTTTAAAATTTTTTTCATTTGAAGTATGCCACCCAATAGACTGACAGAGTCGATCCAATTGTGCTTGGCTATAATTCTCAATTTTAGCCATAGCAACTCTGGCTTTTTCGATCATTTCATTAACAATTAGAATGCTCTCTTCAGTAAGTTGGCGATCTTTATTCATAAAATTAAGAAGTGGTTATTTTGTTTGTTATATTTTTAAAAGTTTTTTTGGTTGACAGAAGACACCGCCTTGCGTGCTCTTCATAACCAAGCTCTCCAACTCTATTTTTATTGGGTAACTCAATACAATAATCTACTGGAGGAAGCCTCTCGATAATATCTATAAAATCTATACAGCCTTCTCCTGGATATAATCTTGCATATCGAGCAATATCAATCATCCCTTTTTGGTAATCAGGAATTCCTGGTGCTACATCACAAACCTGGATAAACTTAAACCATTCAGGCGGGAGATTATCTAACTCAGTAGAGTCCACTCTTGAGAGATGCATATAAAGCGTGTCAATTAATATTCCACCATTGATTTGATTAGCTGCTTCTACAATATCAACCGCATCTTTTAGGTTTACTAATCTAGAAAATGTTGGAAACTCGAGTGCAACATTAAGCCCATATGTTTGTGATATTTCACAAATGAAGCTAAATTTGTCAATAATATAATTACGATCATCATTTTCGGTAGTCCAGGCACTTGAAATTAAGTTTTTTGCACCTAGCTTAGCTCCTAATTCAATAATGGGCTCATAGGAAGAGACATCATGATTATTAGATATACTGGCAAGCTCTATGTCATTAACTTTAATTCCTGTGACGTCTAGTGCGTTCGATGTAGCTTGGATAATTTCTTTTCCAACAGGTGAGTATGAAAACTCTCCTCCTGTTCCAGTAGTTATGAGACGAGGACTGACAGCATCATATCCAGTTCTTGATGCAATATAAATGAGTTCTGGTATTGAGCAGCCTAGAAGGGTTAAATGCCCGAGTGAATATGTGGGTGTAAACTCATTCTGAAAGTCTGTATCATCCAAAGACATATTATCTTTAATTAATATAATATAAAATTTATTTTATCATATATTTTTAAAAAAATCATAATTTAATTACCCTAGGCTGTGCTTATCAAGAATAGCCATAGATTATGTATTAGATAAAATTAATTTGACTTATATTTCGGAAAAATATCTGGAGGCATAGGGCCTTTATTACGTCCACCCATCTGCATTTGCTCCCATCCATGAGCTAAAATTCCAACCGATCGTGATAAGCAAAATAGACCCCGAGAAAGTGGCGCAGGAAATCCAAGTTCACAGAATATCACTGCAGTTGCACCATCAATATTCATTGCAATCGGATTGTTGCCACGTTGTTTTCCAATCTCTTCTTGAGCCATCTCCCCAATATCTGCAAATATTCCACTAACTATATTTTTTTCAGCAGCCTCCCTGACCTTGGCCATCAATAACGGAGCTCGTGGATCTTCTGGCTTATGGAAACGATGACCAAAACCCGATACAATTTTGCCGTACTTGTCTCTCCAATTATCAAGTCCCTGAATAACTGCATTCTCAATAGTTTCATTTTCCATTATCTTAGCAACATCATAATAAAGCTCAGCACATTGTTCTCCTGCACCACCATGAACATCACCTAGCATATTAACACCTGTTGCCATAACGTTATTTAGTCCAACACCACAAGTAGCAGCCATTCTAGCTGCTGCAATGGATGGAGCCTGTGGTCCATGATCAACTCCTGAGACAAGAGCACACTCAAGAAGGTTTGCTTTTTCATCGGATGGAAGTTCGCCACACACCATCAACCAAATCATTTGAGGAAATGTGACTTTGCCAATTAGATCACTTACTGGTAAACCTCTTAGATTAATCTTTCCTGGCTCCATATCAATAATTGAGTTTTGCCACCAGTTACTTAGATCTGATTTACTTTTATTTTCATCCATTTTTTTCACCTATCAATAACTGGAAACATATCCAAACTTTTGAGGAAGCCAAAGAACAATTTCTGGAAAAAGAATTAGTACAAGTAGTGAAGAAATAAGAACCGCCATGAAAATCCATGTTTCTCTAATGATATCTTTTAGAGGTATTTTTGTTACAGCATTGATTACAAATAACAACATTCCAAATGGTGGTGTAATGAGACCAATCATTGTATTAATTACAGCAATTACACCAAAATGAATTAAGTCAATTCCAAGATCACCACATGCTGGAATAAAAAGAGGAATGATAACTAAAATTATTGTTGTTGCTTCAAGCAGTGTTCCCAAGAAAAGTAACAATAAGTTAACACCAAGTATGAAAGCTAAGGGATGAATGTCAAGACCAACAAGATAGTTTGAAAGCTGACTAGGAATATTTTCAGAAGCAACAATATAGTTCAGAATTAGAGCTCCTGCTATAACTAGGCCAATTGTTGCAGAAGACCTAGCAGATCTTACAAAAATTTCATACAAGGTAGAAATTTTTAAAGCTCGGTAGAAAAAACCAGCTAGAAGTAATGCATAGGTTGCTGCAACTGCAGCCGCTTCAGTCGGCGTAACAATGCCTCCATAAATACCATATAAAAGAATGCCTGGCATCAAAAGGGCTGGAAATGCATTCAGCGTTATTTTTGGCATCTCCCTTAAACTAACTGCCTCGTCTTTAGGAAAGTTTCGAATTGTCGCTAAAATAAAATTAAGAGCCATAAGGATGAGCCCAATAAACAGTCCAGGAATAATTCCTGCAAGAAATAAATAGCCAATTGATTGGTCAGAAACTAATGCGTACATGACCATTGGGATTGATGGGGGAATGATGGGACCAATAGTTGCTGAGGCTGCAGTTATAGCAGCAGCGTATCCTGGAGGAAAGCGATTTCCCTTTGTCATCATTTCGATAATAATTTTTCCAATACCTGCGGCATCAGCAATTGCTGATCCTGACATACCAGAAAAAATTAATGATGCTACAACATTAACATGGCCTAATCCACCTCTAAATCTACCAACACATGAGATACAGAATGATAGGAGTCGATCAGATATTGTTCCTGCATTCATAATATTTGCAGCAACAATAAATAATGGCACTGCGAGTATTATGAAACTATCATATAAGCCCCATAAAGCAGTTTCAGCTGCTAAAGCTATGTCTTGTCCTGCAACTACTAAATATACTATTGATGCAAGGATAGTGGAGTAGCCAATAGGTGTACCTATACCAGCTAAAAATAAAAGTGTAGATATACATAAAGCAAACTGAAGGCTCATAACACTTCCTCCTTAGGGCTACTGGTTGGCTCATCAAGATTTTGGCCTTTAGCTAACTTGATAAAACGAACTAAATATATTGCAAATGTTGCAACCATAAAGATTAGATAGATGCTAAAGACAGCCCTCATTGGAATGAAGAGTATTGTGCTTCTTTTAATACGTAAAAAATCAATCCAATCCCAGGTTGGGTAAATTGAAACTGCGATACCTACCATAATTGCTAGCGAGCCAATTAAAGCAAAAATTCTTCTGATGTTTGGTTTAACAGCAAAGTAAAGTAAATCAAATGTAATATGTTCATCATGTTTAACAACAAATGAGTTAGACCAAAACACTAGCCAAACCCAGATTGTAAGACAGGCTTCAACAGTCCAAGCTATAGGGTCATTAAGAACATACCTTGAGAAGATTTGAAGAATAAAGGCAATAAATAAGGCAGCAAGCATTGCAGCTGATATGCTTTCACTTATTTTTAGAAACCAAGTATATGCAGTTTTCATAACCTATATTTTAGTCAAAAATTAAAAAAAATCCCGTGCTTAATACTATTAAGCACGGGATAAAAGAGTCATACTTTCTGTAATAAATTAAAGTGCGTTAATTTTATCCAGAAGACCTTTTGGCCAGTTTTCAGCCCATTCGGATGTAAGGTATTCACCTTGAACTTGCTTACGGAATGAATCAAGATTAGGTTTGTAAACATCTAATCCTTTGCTTTCAACAAATGCTACGAGGGAAGCTTCTTTTTCCTCAACTGCTGCGGTATTAGCTGCTGCTGCTGCTTCTGCAGCATTGTGAACGGCCCTCTTCTGATCATAAGTCATGTCATCCCATACAGATTTTGAAATAGCAATATAGTTTAGGTCAGCTAGATGTCCAGTTGCAACGATTTGCTTAGTGACTTCATAGAACTTTTTATCAACTACTGTTGGAATTGGATTATCTTGACCATCAACTGCACCCGAGGCTAGAGAAGTGTACACTTCTGAAAATGCCAATGGAGTAGCGTTAGCACCTAACGCATTTCCTAGGAATTGCCAAGCAGCTGTTCCAGGCATACGCAAGTTAACACCAGCTAAATCTGCAGGAGTTGATACCGTTAACTCGTCTTTTGATTGACGTAAATTGACATGACGACTACCAAAGTAAGTAACTGCCAAAAGCTTAAGATTTAATTCGTCTTCGAATTTCTTTTTAAACGGGTCCATAAGTTCATTATTAAATACTGCAACTTGGTGAGCAGCATCACGATGAACATAACCAGCACTAAAAATTGAAAACTCAGGGTAGAACACAGCGAGTTCTTGTGCAGATGCTAAGGCCATTTCTAAGTTTCCTCTAGCAATTGCATCCAGTTCTGTTCCTTGCTTGAAAAGAGTAGAATTCCAATGTGGTTCAAAACTAGCAATGTTAGAAACAGCTGGTCCAAAGACATTGATCATGGCCTGAGCACGAGTTCCAGTCTCTGAGCCAGATGATGCAAGTCTTAGTTGAATTTTATCAGCAGCTATACTTTGACCTGACAGACCAAACATAAGAGCTGAAGATAGTAGCGCAGTTAAAGCGCCTGTTTTAGATATTAATTTCATTTTTTTCTCCATTTTTTAAAGTAAATGTTGATGTAACCCCCAACTTAAAAACTGTTACATCAAAAATTTATTGTAATATCAATAACTACAATAATCCCAGTATATCATCTTTTTTAATTAATATCATATATTTTATATATTCTATGTAATTTTAAAAGTTTGGTTCATTTCAGCTGATTTATAGATACCCTCAAGAACCTTTAGATTTCTTAACCCCTCATTAGCTGTGACCAATGGTTTATTAGATCCATTAATGACAGAAACAAAATGGTCAATTTGATTCATAAGTGGATCTGTACCGATAATTGAATGCTTTTCGGAGCTAATTGGTTCCCACCAGCCTCTTTTATCCTTGTTCTTCCATATATTAAGATCTGGAACAGATAATGAGCCATGTTCGCCACCAAAAAAGTAGCAACTTTCTGTTGTACGAGGATATGCGGGGTTTTCTTTTGCTGTTAACTCCCAACTCCATGGAGATACAATTGTATCGGACACACTTATTGTTCCTACTATATCATTCTCAAATCTTACTAATACTGCGGCTACATCTTCGTTTTCATGCCCTCTTTTTGATTTGACAGTTTGAGCTTGAACACTAACCACTTCTCCGCAAAGATATCTAAGTAAATCAATATCATGAACAAGATTAACTGACACAGGACCAGCTCCTTTTTTTGTTCTCCAGATTGATCCATCAAAGTATTCATCAGGCTTATATAGCCAGCAATTAGCATGAAATGATCTTACGTTTCCTATCGTTCCTGAGTTAATTATTTTTTTCGCAGCAATTATTATTGGGTTGTATCTTCTGTGATGACCTACAAGAACTGGAACATTGCTGTGTTCGCTTGCTTGAGCAATAATTTCGGCATCTTTTGCAGTTGAAGCTAAAGGTTTTTCAATCAGTGAGGGGATACCATGTTTGATACATTCAAGTCCATTACTTACATGTAAATTGTTAGGAGTTGCAATCACTACCCCGTCTAGCGTTGATGAGGCTAGCATCTGATCAAGACTATTAAAGTAATTTACACCTAACTTACTTGCGTAACTTTTGGCTGAACTATCAGGATCAGCTATAGCAACAAGATTAGCGATTTTTGACTTAAGGATAAATTCGACATGTCTTTTGCCAATTAAGCCAACACCCAATACACCTAGATTAACTAATTTCTTCAAAACAAAACCTATCTAAAAAAGAAAAATACATATACTATATAGAAGATAATAATATATGCTTTATATAAAAATATAATATAAAAACGATTATATATGCTTTTATTTTATAATATGAAGGTATTTTTATTTTTTAATGAGTGATAGCGAACTCTGCAGATATCATATAAAATTGATTTTTAACTATATTTATTAATTTAAGAATTGTGGAAAATAATTCATCAACTGTTGGTCAAAGTACATTTCAGACCATTAAAGAAGATATCATATTTGGTATTTTAAAGCCCGGCCTAAAGTTGAAGCTCAGTGTTCTTAAGGATCAATATAAAGCTAGTGTTTCAATATTAAGGGAAACATTAAATAGACTTGCCTCAGAGGGCTTTGTGGAGGCAAAAGATCAGAGAGGCTTTTATGTAGCAACTACCTCAAAGGAAGATTTTTTGGAAATTGCAAATCTTAGAATACTGCTTGAATCTTATGCATTAGAGTTATCTATTAACAATGGAGATTCAGACTGGGAAGGTAATTTAGTAGCTGCTCACCATAAATTAAATCTTGCAGAAAAATCTATACAAACAGACCATTATTTTGAGAAAAATATATGGAAAAAATGTGACCATGAGTTTCATCAAGCTCTAATTCAAGCTTGTGATTCAAAAAATCTATTGAAGCTCCATTCAACTTTGTATGATAAGTATTTTAGGTATGAAATGTTGTTATTAACTTTTCAAGGAAAGGAAGACTCTGAGCACCAAGACCTGCTAAATGCTGCCCTCAATAGAGATGTTAAACTTGCACAAAAATTATTAAAAAACCATATCGAAAGTGCTGAAACTTATCTTATTCATGCCTATTAAAGAGATCTGAAATATGAAAAAAAAGTTATTAATTTTGAATGGTCCAGGTTTGTCAGATCTTAGTGTTTATGATGAATTTTATGGAAATATTTCATTAGAAACTATAGAGAAAAAATCTAAGGAAGTCTGCAAGGAGCTTAATCTGGAGTTGGATTTTCGTCAAACTGATGACGAGGATGAATTGTTTGGTTTTTTGCTTAAAGATTCAGAAAAGTTTGATGCCGTCATTATTAATCCTGTTGGTTATTCTCATGCACTTACTGCAGAATTCGCAAGATACAGGCTCGCAATAAAAACACTGACTCTTCAAAAAAAGCCAGTAACAGAAGTTCATATTGCTAATATTTTCAAACAGGGCTCAGATATAACAAAACCATTACAGGTGCCTGAAGGAGAGATGGGATTTGTTAGTGGTCTTGGTGTTTATAGCTATGTAATTGCTATCAATGCTATTTCAAAAAAACTTAATCAACATACATAATTCATATGAAAGTATACGTAATTAATGGTCCAAATATCAATTTACTCGGAACTCGTGAGCCCGAAATTTACGGCTATGAAACGCTCGATGATATTGCAAAAAAATGTATAGAAAATGGTAATAAGAAAGGTATTGATGTCAAGTTCATGCAATCAAATTATGAAGGTGAATTAGTTGGATGGATTCAAGATGCAATTATAAACAAAATAGATGCTATCGTTATAAACGCTGCTGCATATACGCATACATCCATTGCAATTCACGATGCTTTCAAGTCCTTTTCTGGTTTTAAAATAGAGCTCCACATCTCTAATCCTCATCTAAGAGAATCTTTTAGGCACATAACCTACGTTGCACCTGCCGCAGATGCAGTTGTAGCTGGGCTTGGAGCTGATGGCTATAGCCATGTCATTGACTTGTTGTCAGATCTACCCATTAAGATCAATTAGAGAAGTATAGGGTATTTATTTCTAATTGAATTATCAATGTCATTAGTCAAATAATCTGGGTAGTGCTTCAGTAGTTCTTTGGCCTTAGTTTTTGCTCGATTAAGATGATCCAGTGATCCTTGCTCTTGCCATACAATTGGCTCTTCACGATCTGCTATGGATGGATAAAAATAATCCCTTTCCATTGATAGCATCGTTTCTGGTTGTCCCAAAAAATGACCCGTATCAGATACAACTGATTGGATTGATTCAAACTCCAATGTCTGCTTATCGACTTCTATTCCTCTAATCATTCTGTAAACAAGTGAAAGCATTTCATCATCCATAACGAAAGCTTCAAATGAAGCTCCTAAAAGGCTTGCCATCATTCCAGATGATTCATAGATCATATTTCCACCAGCCAAACCACAAGCTAGGGCGGTCAGTGCTTTTTCCATGCCCATCTGCGCATCAGGAGCTTTCGCATCACTCATACTAGAAGCGCAGCCAGACGGAAGTCCAAGAGAGTTCGAGAGTTGTGCTGATGCAGCATTGAGCAGTGCCATCTCGCCACTTCCCCCTCTGAAAGCACCAGTTCTTAAATCAATAGCTAAAGGCCAATTACCAAAAATCATGGGATATCCTGGTTCAAAAACATTCGTCATTATTAGAGTCGATAGGGTTTCAGCCAGGGTTAGCGCGAGTGATCCTGCAATTGGTCCAGGAGATGTAGCTCCAGGCATTGCTGCAATAATATTATTAATTGGCACTCCTCTTTTCATGCAAGCTAAAGCTACCAAAACAGCATCTTCACCATATTTGAGAGGTGATATGACAGGGCTTATGTGTGCTTTACAGAAAGGTTTTTCAGAAAACTTATCTTTTCCTCCAAGCGCAATATCAAACATATCAACAATAGGATCAACATGTTCATCGATGTGAAAGCTCATTCCTACCGGTTTAGTTGTGCCTTTTAATAAAGCATAGGCAGTATTAACATCAAGCTCATAGTTATCTTGAACATCTGTTGCAATGCAGCAACGCGTAAACCAGCTTACATTTGGCAACTGGTCTATCAGGCGAGTAAAGGCGTATAAATCTGCAAGGGTAGATGGGCGATATTCTTCAGTATCAATATCTAAGGTTTGAACCGCTGCACCACCTGTTCCGAAGTATACTTTATCACCACCAACGACTATATCATGCTTTGATTCTCGGCCATAGAATGTAAATTCTTTACACGCAGATGAAATGATTCTTTCTACCATCGAAGCTGGAAAACATAGCCTATTTTGACTATTAATTTTAGCCCCGTGTGCTAAAGCTTGCTTTTCAAGAATGTTTGGGACATCGGTCATGCCAATTTGTTCAAGTATTCTCAGTGACTCATTGTAAATTATCTTTACTTGAGAGTCAGTGAGCGGTTTGTACTGACCTCCAGCCTGACCGGGAGGGCAGGGGTTGATTTCAGGAGCTTTAGCTCTCTGGGCTTGTTTGGCTGCTCGTGCAGATTTTCTTCTAGCCACATTAATTCCTTAGTTATGCCAATATTCTACTATAGCTTTCATCGTAGGGTCCAAATGGAATAACCTCAACTGAGACCATTTCTCCCAATAAATCCAAATGCATTTGAGTTCCGACCTTTGATTTCTCAGTGTTCACAAATGCATATGCAAGATTAAGATTTACTCTGTGCCCCCATTCACCTGAGGTTATTGTTCCAATGACGTTGCCATCCTCCATAAGTGAGGCTCCACCATAAGCAGGAGCGTGCTTGCAAGCTACGTTCAAACAAACAAGCTTTTGTTTTTGGCTATTTTTAATGCGATTTTGTAATGCATCTTTACCAATAAAATTATCTTTGTTTAGGTTAACAAAACGATCAAGTCCCGTTTCAAAGGGATCAAACTCAGTCAATAAGTCGGATTTCCAAGCTAAAAATCCTTTTTCCATTCTCATGGACTCTACAGCTCTAGATCCAAAGAGCATCATGCCAAACTCTTCTCCTGCTTTAGAGAGTGTTAGGTATGCCACATATAAAGATTCATTTGGAATATGCACCTCATATGCAAGCTCACCTGAGAAACTAACTGACATGACGGTGGCCGCAGAAAAGCCAATGAAACATTCTCTTACACTGAGCCATGGAAATGCCTCTTTGCTCCAATCTTCGCGACTACACTTGGATATAACTTCTCTTGCTTTGGGCCCAGCTAAAAGAAGAATTGTTTGGTCATTTGTAAGGCTTTTAATTTCAACATTTTCATCAATTTTTATGTGTTGCTGCAGCCAATCCATATCGTGGAACTCAGATGCTGCAGCTGAGCCGTACCAAATTCTTTTTGGGCCTCGATCTGAGGCTGGAATATTAGAAATAGTAGCTTCACTTTTTATCTTTCCAAAGTCATTGAGAAGATAACCTAAGCCAACTCGACCTGACTTATGAGTAACATTGCCACAAAACATCCGATCAACAAAACTATTGGCATCTGAGCCAATTATTTCAAATCGATTAAAACCATTCACTTCAGTTAGCCCTACATTGTTTTGGACGTTTGTTACTTCATTTGCGACAATCTCAAATGTTGCATCAAAATGAAACGATAGAGAAGGTCGGAAGTCTTCTGATGGCTTAATATATTCGACTCGCTCCCATCCATTAATGACTGTGAATTCAGCATTTTGATTTGCCATTATTGGGGTAAGAGGAGTGGTTTTCGCATGGCGAGCTGCTGGACGGTGTTCATGTGGAAAATGGAAACGAAATTCGTTTTGATAGTCTTCAATAGCTTTTAATGAAGTCATTTCAACATTGGTGTGTGAAGTAAATCTGCGTGGATCAAGACACCAAGTGTCGTAACATGCTTCACCATGAACAATCTGCTGAGCGAGTAGCCAGCCATGTCCACCACCTTCACCAAGACCTGCCCTTAAGCCAATGATGCAGAAGGCATTTTCTTTTCCAGGGATTTTTCCAACTAGTGGAGCTCCATCAATTGTGTAAGTAATTGGACCATTAATGATGCTTTTTATTCCAGCATTCATTAGTGCGGGCATGCGAGCAAACGCGCCATCTAATACATCGGTAACTCTCTCCAAATCATCTGGACAAAGAGCGTTTACAAAGTTTGGATCAACCCCATCCATTCCCCACGTTTTACAATTTTGTTCGTAAAACCCGATAAGAAGGCCATTCTTATCTTGTCGACAGTAATAATCTGATATAGGACATCTTAATAGCGGCATTCGATGACCTGCTTCAATAATTTCTGGAATATCTTCTGTCAGAAAATACTGATGCTCCATTGAGGCTACAGGATGATGAACACCCATCATTTTCCCAACTTCATTAACCCTGTATCCGCAAGCATTTACGATGACATCACAGTCAATTTCGCCGCTATCGGTAATGACTTTCCATGTTCCATCTTGATATTGCTCTAGAGCAGTTACTGGTGTATTTGTATAGACCTCAGCTCCAGCTTGACGAGCTTTTCGTGCCATGGAATGACACAATTGATATGGATCTATATCGCCATCGAGCGGGTCCCACAATCCCCCTATTAAATTATCTGTTGAAATTAATGGATGACGCCGTTGACATTCCTCTGCATCAATTACTTCGAAATCAACATCCATACCACGAGCCATTGAAGCAAAGTGATGATATCCCTGCATTTGCTCTTTAGTATTGGCTAGCCTTATTCCTCCATCAGCATGATTGTAATTGATAGGATGATCTGGATCATTAGCTAGTTCTTTGTATAAATTTATTGAATGAGTTTTTAATCCAACCATGGTTTGATTCATTCCAAAATTAGTTACTTGTGCTGCAGAGTGCCAAGTCGTTCCACTAGTAAGATCATTGCGCTCCAGAAGAACAACATCCAGCCACCCTTCTTGTGTGAGATGGAACAAAGTAGAGCAGCCAGCAATCCCTCCACCTATGACTACAACCTTTGTCCTTGTTTTCATACTTGCTCCTGATTTTTCTTATATTTTTAACCTTTTTTTTGCTAAAAAGTTGTTAAAAAATAAAACATATTGTTCGAATATACTAAACAATAACACTATAGAATCAGTTAAACTTTAGAAATGAAATTCAGATCTTTTGACTCCTTTAGAGTATTTGAAAAAGTTGCCCAACTTGAGAGTATTACTCTGGCTGCAGAAGCATTAAGTTTATCCAAAAGTGCCATCAGTTATCAGATTACTAAACTTGAAGACGAGCTTGGCTTTTTACTCTTTGAGCGAGTTAATTCCAGGCTAGTATTGACAACCAAAGGTCGAAGATTATGGTACGTTGCTGAGTCGTCACTGAATCAAATAGAGAGGGAAATTAACCTATTGCGTGGTGAGAATTCAGGAACTGTTAAAGTGGGGATTGTATCTTCATTTGCTTCAAGATGGCTATCAGCCAGACTGACAAATTTTTTTGAGATCTGTCCTGATTTAAGTCTAAAAATTGAGTCTATCAATTCAATTGATGAGTTTAGTAAGGCTAACTTTTCAATAGCTATATTATGGGGTGATGGTTGGAGTGATTTTGAGTATGAATTATTAATGAGTTCATCTTCATACATTCTAGGTAACAGGAAAATCTATGATCATACTAAATCCCTTTCTTTGGAGGAGGCCATGAAAAAAACCCCTTTACTGAGTGATGGATTTTATGGAGGACATGGCGGGATGAAGGCTTGGCATAAGACTGCTAATCTTGAATATAAACCATCAAAAAGTAGCCTCAAAATTACCGATGCTTTTACAAGGCTTCAGGCAGTTATTGATGGGCAAGGCATTGCACTATGGGATGAGTTAGTTGATGAAGAGATAAAATCTGGAAAATTATTTTATATTTCAGATATTGAGCTTCAGGGTTTTGGTTATCACCTAGTGTATAAAAATAAAAATGCTTTATCTATTGAAGAGCAAAAGTTTCGAAAATGGATTAAGGGTGTTTTGCAAAAATAAACTAATAGTAAAACTCTATAGTCGATACTGACAAATCAGAGAGATAATTTTTGCCATAAGCTACAATACCAAAACTCCTAATTTTTTTTGGATCTAGAGTTGAGTTCTTTGACCATCTTCGTTCGAATTTATTGAAAGGTAGATCAATCATTTGCCAGTTTTCATCAGCTTTAAAAGTTGTAGCATAATAGTCTGATGGAGACCAGCTCTCATTGGTTCGGATATGAATATAGTAAGTTTCACTATTTCCCCTTACGTTAAGTCGAACGCCTTTAAGGTTCTTCCCATCCTTTTCAGAGTTTGCAAATGAAACACTCGCACGCAATTGAATAAAGCCACCATTGTTTGCTGTACTTACATTTCCAGTGAGTCTTGCGTAATACATTTCACCATCTTGTTCAATATTTACCTTGCCATCAGAGACACCACCCATGACCCTGTCACTAACGTACTGCCAGTACCTTCCGCTATCTGCATTGAATGGGTAAGAAAGTACTTCATCATTTGCAATTGCATTTGTGCTAAATGATAAGATTGAAAACGACATTAGTACTAGTAGATGTTTTAATTTGGATTGAATGAACATAAAGACATAAAAGCTAAGTTTTTTTTGAATAAAAAAGCTTATTATATGTTTATTTTTTAAGCACTTAAAATATTTTATTTTGGCTCAGTTAAAGAGCGTCTTGATCAGTTTCACCAGTTCGAATACGAACTACTTTTTCGATGTCGGTGACAAAGATTTTGCCATCCCCTTTCTTTCCGGAACAAGCGACATCACTAATTGTATTAATTAATAGATCTAAATTTTTATTAGAAATAGCGATTTCAAGTTTAACTTTATGTACGAATTCAACTGTAAACTCTGTTCCACGATAAAGTTCTGTATGACCTTTTTGTTTGCCAAATCCTTTAACTTCAGTTACAGTCATTCCAGGTATATCAACATCACAAAGCGCCTCTCTGACTTTGTTTAAGACTTCGGGGCGTAATATTGCAGTAACTAATTTCACAAAACTTCCTTTGAATTGTTTTTGAAAGCCTATAGTACATTTTTTTTTCTACTATGACAATGTATATCTATAAAGGTTAATAATGATAACTTTGTTTTATGTTTAAGGAGGAGGGTTAGCTAGTGGGTGATTATAAATCTTTAATGGGCGCTCCATCGCTAAACCTACTTACTATCGAAATTTTGTTTGATGTGTAAGGGAAGTTGGCAGTGTGCCAAATTAGCAAAATAATTTATTAATGCTTTAGAAGAGGGATTTGAATGGTGGAGGGACAGGGATTCGAACCCTGGAAGGGTATTAGCCCTTGCTGGTTTTCAAGACCAGTGCATTCAACCGCTCTGCCATCCCTCCGAAAGATTGGTATGATACCGTTTTTATGTATTAAGTAAATAAAATTTATTTAAAAAAACAGCAATTTTTTGCGTATAATTCTCCCTTTTTAGAAATTTGAATAGAGAGTCGTTATGTCTAAAGTATGTCAAGTGACAGGTAAGAAGCCTGTAAGCGGAAATAACGTTTCACACGCGAACAACAGAACGCGCCGCCGTTTTTATCCTAACCTTCATACTCATCGTTTTTGGGTTGAAGCTGAAAACCGTTTTGTTAAGTTGAAATTATCTGCAAGAGGTCTTCGAGTTATTGATAAGAAGGGTATTGATGTTGTTTTAGCAGAAATCCGCGGACGCGGCGAAAAGGTATAAGGAGTAAGTTATGAGAGAAAAAATTAAACTAGTTTCTTCAGCTGACACAGGTCACTATTACACTACGACAAAAAATAAGAGAATTCACCCAGAGAAAGTCGAAGTTAAGAAATTCGATCCTGTTGTAAGAAAACATGTGATGTATAAGGAATCAAAGATTAAGTAATCCTTAAATATATTCATTAAAAAAGCCGCTTAAAGCGGCTTTTTTAATATCTGAAATTTAACTTTGGAGAATCATCTCAAGTGGAACATTGGAAGAAGATTCTTGATAATCTGCAATTTGATCAAAGTTTAGATATTGGTATATTTCACCTGACAAAGGCTCAATATCTTTCATTAAAGATAGATACTCTTCAGGGGTAGGGATGTAACCGAGTTTTGCAGAGATTGCTGCGACTTCAGCGGAAGCTAAGAAGACATCACTGTTGTCACCGAGTCGGTTTGGAAAGTTTCTAGTCGAGGTTGAGACAACTGACGCTCCTTCTTCAACCCTTGCTTGGTTTCCCATACATAGTGAACATCCTGGAACCTCAGTCCTATCTGTAAGGCGCTCAAATATCTCATATATTCCTTCAGCTCTTAACTGCTTTTCATCCATTCTTGTTGGCGGCACTACCCATAAGACAGTATTAAGCTCTGACTTGTCTTTGAGGAGCTGTGCTGCTGCTCTGAAGTGTCCAATATTGGTCATACACGAGCCAATAAAAACTTCATCTATGGATGTTTTTGCAACAGATGATAGAAGTCTTACATCGTCTGGATCATTTGGGCAAGCTAAGATTGGCTCTTTGATCTCATTAAGATCTATTTCAACAACCTCTGCATACTCACAATCCTTATCAGCCTCTAAAAGTTCAGGCTTATCAAGCCATTTTTTCATATCTTGAATTCTCTTAGCTATGGTTTTTTTATCATCATAGCCTGAGTCAATCATTGACCCAAGAAGTGTAATATTTGAGCTTAGATACTCTTCAATTGGCTCTTTATTGAGCTTAACTGTGCAGCCATTAGCTGATCTCTCTGCTGTCGCATCAGCAAGCTCAAAGGCTTGCTCAACTTTAAGATCCCCGAGACCCTCAATTTCTAGAACGCGACCAGAAAATACATTCTTCTTGTTAGATTTATCAACGGTAAGTAACCCTTTTTGAATGGCAACATATGGGATTGCATTGACAAGATCTCTTAGCGTGATTCCAGGCTGCATTTCACCCTTAAATCTGACTAAAACTGATTCAGGCATATCCAAAGGTAAAACCCCAATTGAGGCGCCAAATGCAACTAAGCCTGAGCCAGCTGGAAAACTAATCCCTATTGGAAAACGCGTATGAGAATCACCTCCTGTTCCAACAGAGTCTGGCAAAAGCATGCGATTTAACCAAGAGTGAATGATGCCGTCACCTGGTTTGAGGGAAACACCACCTCGTGAATGCATGAAGTCTGGAAGTGTATGTTGCAACTCAAGGTCTATGGGCTTAGGATAGGCTGCTGTATGACAAAAACTCTGCATAACTAGGTCTGCAGAAAATCCCAAACAAGCTAACTCTTTGAGCT
>Ga0209360_1000303_pt1 | contig 43214 bp, 33 predicted proteins | sample SaaInlV_130m_DNA_3_FD_184651 | JGI IMG/M metagenome (GOLD analysis project Ga0209360, IMG submission 184651) | Marine microbial communities from expanding oxygen minimum zones in the Saanich Inlet - SI037_S3LV_130m_DNA (SPAdes) (version 2) | ecosystem: Environmental > Aquatic > Marine >... | reverse complement strand
ATCCATTGCTTCACACGCATGGCTACAATAAATATTGATGCAAACACTAATCCAAAGAAGAAACTCCAGACTGCAGTCGGCTGTGTTTCAAGTAAATGCTCCAATGGTGACGCCAGTAATGCGGCAGCACAGAGAATTCCAGCTCCAACTGATAATAAAAATCTCCACTTTGGTAGCGTAAACGCGTGGTGAATTTTCCCGCGGACTATATCACTCCAAAATTCCTTCTTACCAAAGAGGGCAATGGCATCGATCAGCTCTTCATATATCCCAAGAATAAAAGCCATCGTTCCGCCTGAAACCCCAGGAACAATGTCAGCAGCGCCCATGCAAAACCCACGAAGGAAGAGTCCGATGTATCTTTTTGTCATGTGAATCATTGGGGGGATAGTACTGGAATATTCTATACATTTAAACGAAAAAGTGACTGGTGATTCGTGATTTGTGACTAGATATTTTTTTCTAATCACTAATCACTAATCACTAATTACAAACTATCTGCAACCTACTCTGTTTGCACAAATACCCATTGCATCGCTAAGCTTACTGAAATGACCCCTTCCCCCTTCCACGGAATCTTTAGCGCGCTTGGGCAAGACCTGTCCACAAAAACTTCTGATGCACTCCCAGTGCACGCAGAAAGTGAGCCTATGGAAGAGGCAATTGTTCATCCAACTGGAAAGCAAGCAGGGCAAATCGCTGTAGATATTTACGAGCTTGATGCGTACTACATTATTCGCGCACCTATCGCTGGAGTGAAGCTCAGCGACATTGATATCGAAGTAGACGATAAGGTTCTTACTATTCGCGGAGCGAGGAACCCAAGTGATGACATTCCAAAAGATCAGTACTATCTTCAGGAATGTTTCTGGGGAGACTTTGAGCGATCTATTACATTGCCAATCTCTATCGATCCTAAAAAAGTAAAAGCGACATTCTCTAAAGACGCGATCTTAAAAGTGATCATTCCTAAAGAAGAGAAGGTAAAGATTGTGAGGATTTCCGAAGGGTAATTATTTCTTTGTCGCCTTCTTCTTTTTAGCAGGCTTTTTTGTCGTCTTCTTTGCTGTAGGCTTCTTTGCTGTCTTCTTCATTGCTACCGCTTGTCTCTTCGCAGGCTTCTTTTTGAGCTTTGCGTTTACCTCTGTTGGAATCAACTGCATGCTTTCGAGAACATCCTCTCCTCCCATTACCTGCCAGTCTACTTCTTTAAGAAGTGCCTTAAACTCTTTAAGAGTTTTCTGTGCGCTCTTTACTTTGTCTGCATCCGTAATAGATCCATCAAGGAAGTTCCAAAGTTCTACCTGCATAAGGTAGAGGGTTTGTACTTTTGTAAGTGCTGACTCTTTTTTGGTAGACATAGTATTTGAAGTAGGAAAATCAGATCATTGTAGCCAAGATTGGCCAAGAAGTCAATTGTAGAGGGATTAGACCCCAATAAAGGAACGGAACTTTACTGGATAAAACGCAAAAGCAAAGAAAAATTTCAGGTTTTTTGACTATTTTCGAACTTTTACGATATGTATATCTTTGTAAAACACACGTTTTGTCACAATATTTAGAATCTTCTTCGCAAAACTTCTGATACACTCCCATGCGATATGGCTATTACTCAAGCAATATTACCGGTCGCAGGCCTAGGAACACGCTTTCTCCCATGGACGAAATCTGTTCCTAAAGAGATGCTCCCTATTGGAAATCAGCCCATTATCGCCCGTATTGTTGATGAATGTATCGATGCAGGGATCACTGATATCTGCTTTGTGATATCGCAAGGAAAGGAAATGATTCCACAATTTTTTTACGAGCACCCAGAGCTAGAAGCAGAACTAGAGAAGCGCGGTAAGCTTGAACAGCTCAAGCATCTCCAGAAATATGACGATACGAACTTCCACGTGGTGTACCAAGAAGAACAGCTCGGAGATGGGCATGCAATTTTGCAAGCTGCAGACTGGGTAAAGACTGATACCGTTGCAGTACTCTTTGGTGACGACTTGTTTACAGGAGGGCGCAGTGGATTACAGCAGCTCATAGATGCTTATGATCAACTAGCAGAAGAAGATAGTGGAGCTATCGTTGCTCTGGAGGATCTTTCTGAAGAAGATATCCCTCATAAGGGTATTGTCGATATCGAATCGGAGCACAGTACTATTGCTAAGCTTAAATCTATTAAAGGACTTGTTGAAAAACCTAAAATTGAAGATGCACCAAGCAGTTTTGGAATTGTAGGTCGGTATCTTATTCCTAAGTCTACGATTGAAGCACTACCTACCGTTGCCGTGGGATACGATGACGCACACTCTCAAGGAGCTGCGGAAACATTGCTTGCAGCAGGTAATCAAGAAATTCGATTGATTGATGCATTAAAATCTCAGCTTGGGTCTATTCCTATTCTCGGACTAGAGTGCGAAGGGACTAGGCTTGATACAGGGACTCCTGAAGGATACGTGCACGCTGTGCAAGTACTTGGAGTACTTGGATAACATTTAGTTGTCGTCGTCTGCTTCGTCGGAGTCGTTTTCGTCGTCATCTGATGTGTCTTCATCATCGTCAGAGTCATCATCGTCGTCGGAGCTGTCATTATCATCGTCATCATCGGAGCTGTCGTCATCATCATCGGAGCTGTCGTCGTCATCATCGGAGCTGTCATCATCATCGAAGAAGTCATCGAAGTCTGCATCGTCATCATTGTGATTGTCTTGGAAGTCGTCATCGTCTGAGTTGTCGTCATCTTCTATCGAAGTATAATTATTGTCATCATCTTCGTAGTAGCGATAGTCGTAAATGTCGTCGTCGTCAGAGTCGTCATCATCTCGATTGCCATATCGCCTCTCTCTTGAGAGATAGTCACGGTCGTATGTTGGATAGTATGACCGCAAGCGATCTGGGTTGTAGTTACTGGTATCTATATACTGCTCGATCATACAAATGCCCTGAGCGTTGTAGTACAAACAGCGTTGTGAAGGCCCGTTAGAATAACTGGCACTCGCTGTACGGTTTCGTAAATTACTTCCTCCAGTCCGAGAGTACTGCACATTCTCGAAAAATACGGCTGCATTCACTGGGTGTGCTGCAGTGAGAACCAAAAGAACCGTGATAAGTGAAACGAGGCGTGTGCTCATAGGAAGCAAACGCTATCACGTACTACCAAAGACAAGCAAGATTTACCTTAGAAACATTGGTAACCAACAGGCTGTCCGTGGTTTCCACGTCCAAAACGTGCGTATGAGAAGTTCATACAGTAACTATCTGGGCTAAGTTGATGTGCACGGATAGGATCTTGGTATCCACGCCACTGCGCGTAACGAGCTGTAAAGTTATAGCTTGTACCCCCTTTGCGGTAGAAAGGGTGTAGAGTGCTTCTTTTGGCGTAAATTGGGTGGAAGTAGGCAGGAGAGTTCACACGGGCAACTCCGTACTTCTTCGCCTCTTTAGCAAAGCGCTTTCTGCGGTTTTCATCACGAGTACGTGTTTCGTATGGGTGCTCACCATAGCGCACATCAGAAACAAACCCGTTATATGCTGCAGAGCTAGGGATTAGTGCTGTAAAACCGATAAGAGCGGCTAGGGAGAGGGTTAGTGCGTTTTTCATAGCGTGTTATATTACTATATTTTAGAGGTGAGTCAAGTATTATATAACTAAGATTACCTGTCTTATTGCTACTTTCCAGATGGAAAAAGGCTTCGCTGTCTTCTTGTCCCTTTTTTCTTGATAAAAAAGGGACGAAAAAATCAAGACGAGCGCAGACTCGTGCGAAGCAATAAAAGAAGTATTGTTCTGTGCGCACGTTCAACCAAGTTCCCTTCGGGACTTGGCATTCACGCGCTATATGAGAAAAATGAGTCTTTTCTTCGCCCTCAAACAAGTGCGCTCATCATTACGGATGATGAACTCGTTATGCCACTGTAGTGTGAACGAAGATCACCCCGCAGTACTATCAATCTAGCGACGCAGTGCGAAGCTGCGCAGCAGACTTCGTCCAGGAGCGCTCGGGGTTGTTCTGTCTTCATGTCTTCGTTCACATCTGTGGCAAAGATTTTTGGTTACTTTTCATCGGAAAAGTGACATAAAGAACAAGCTGATTTCTTTTCTCCTTCGCAATTCCCTAAACAACGAGTATACTTAAGCTTACCTTCTCTCATGAACCGATTAATTACTTTCGCTGGCAGCGCTACGCTTATTCTATTATTTACATTTGTAAACGCAGATTCTGCATACGCACTAGCAGGTTCTGACCCTAATTCTTCTAACGATTCTACACAGCGAAACTTTCGCCGTCCTGTAGGTCTTCAGGAACGATATCGTCGTAACAAGAGATCTTTGGAACGCAGAACACGTGATCAGTTTACAAATCCTGTCGATGGTCAGAGCACATTCCACAGAAGAGAGGATTACCTTCGTGACGCATATCAAAAAAGATTCGATGCTGATTTGAAATCTCGCGAATATAGTGGTGTGCGCCGTGCAAATGTTCGTGATGACAGAGAGACACGTTCTCTCGACTCTGGATTGCGACGTCTTCGTCGTGCAGAGCGTGGAGGTGGAGTGCGACTAAGAGCGTTGTCGACCCCTGCAGGTACAAGCAAGACTGCGCAAGATCGACGCGAGCGCGCAGCTGCATATCGTAAGAAAGTTGTAGAAAATCAGATCCAGCGTTACAGCGAATCCGATAATGTAGACTGCAGCGTCTTTAGTGGTCGCAGACAGGCAACGTGTTACTACAATCTACGGAGGGATAATTAAAGCTCTTTCTTTAACAGATCTATCTCATCTCGAAGATCTGCGGCTTTCTCGAATTCGTAGTTTCTGGAAGCGAGTGACATCTGAGCTTCCATCTCTTCTATCAGGCGCTTCTTCTCGTCTTTAGGGATCTTAGTGTGGTCACGCTTCGGTCGACGCAGCTCTAAGGCTTTTTCGCCATCTGCTATATCGTGAATTGCTTTGATGATGGTCTTTGGTGTAATGCCGTGCTTCTTGTTGTGCTCTTCTTGTAGTGCACGACGACGATTGGTTTCATCGAGAGCTTGTCGCATTGCATCAGTTTCTTTATCGGCGTAGAGCGTGACGTGTCCGTTGACGTTACGCGCAGCACGACCAATAGTCTGAATCAGTGCATCACGTGAGCGCAAGAACCCTTGCTTGTCGGCATCGAGAATTGCAATGAAACTTACTTCCGGCAAATCCAGTCCTTCTCGTAGCAAGTTAATTCCTACGATGATGTCGATCTCTCCTACGCGCAGAAGCCTAAGGATTTCAATACGTTCGAAGGTGTCGATATCACTGTGTAAGTAACGCACATTAAAGCCTTGGTCACGCAAGTATTCATCCAGTTGCTCTGCAGATTTTTTCGTGAGTGTTGTCAGCAAGATGCGCTCTCCTCGTGCGATAGTTTCGTTGAGCTCTTTGGTAATATCGTCAATCTGGTTCTTTGTAGGCTTAACCGTAACAATCGGATCGAGAAGTCCTGTCGGACGAATGATTTGTTCTGCGATCAGCTTCTTATCCGTCTCTCTGTATTCGTATTTACCAGGAGTTGCTGAGGTGTAGACACGCTGCTTTGTGCGCGCTTCGAACTCATCAAATTTGAGTGGTCGGTTATCATGTGCACTCGGCAAACGGAATCCGTATTCTATAAGAGTTTGCTTTCTCGAACGGTTACCTTCGTACATTCCTCCCACTTGTGGCACAGAGATATGCGACTCATCGATGAACATGAGGAAGTCATCAGGGAAATAGTCGAGCAGCGTGCTTGGTGGCATATCTGGTTTGCTCTTATTGCTTAAGTACCGCATGTAGTTTTCGATTCCTGTGCAGTATCCCGTCTCCATCATCATCTCGATATCGTACTCTGTACGTGTGCGGATGCGTTCTGCCTTGGCGATCTCTCCCGCGTCGTGCAGTTGCTTTTCTCTGGTGTCTAATTCTTTTTTGATACCATCGATAGCTTGGTCGATCTTCTCTTTTGTCGTCACGTTATGCGCGGCAGGGAAGATCACTACTTTTTGCAAATCTGTTATCAGTTCTCCGGTAAAACTATCCACTTCTTGAATGGTTTCGATTTCATCGAATGGCATCTCAACACGGAACACTGTGTCTCCACCTGGAGGGAAAATTTCTACAGTGTCTCCAAGTACATGGAACTGTGACTGCCTAAATTCCATGCCACTGCGTGTGTATTGAATGTCTGTTAGTTGCCGCAAAAATTTATCACGTTGAATTTTCTGACCGCGTTCTATGGTAATAGCGAGTGCCTCGTAATCAGCAACATTACCAAGACCGTAAATACAACTCACAGAAGCTACGATGATCACATCTTTTCGTGTGAGCAGATTGTGCGTAGCTGCGTGACGGTACTTGTTGATTTCATCATTGATCGACGCATCTTTCTCGATGTACGTATCTGTCGATGGCATATACGCCTCTGGTTGATAATAGTCGTAATACGACACGAAGTAACTTACGGCGTTATCTGGGAAGAATGCCTGAAACTCACTACACAGCTGTGCAGCTAACGTCTTGTTGTGGGCGAGAACCAGCGTCGGGCGCTGAAGCTCCTGAATAACGTTTGCGATCGTAAAGGTCTTTCCTGTTCCCGTAGCACCTAGAAGAATCTGGTGCTGCTCTCCGGATTTAATAGTTTTTACGAGCTTTTTTATAGCCTCTGGTTGGTCACCAGTAGGCTTAAAGTCGGAAACGAGCCGAAATGGAATCTGATCAGACATGTCGGGCTATTGTACTCTTCGAAAACTTCTGCTCAAATGGATTCCTTTTTAAAAAGGGATTTTTATGAACAACGCATCTCTCCAGTATCCACCCCCATTTGCCCACGAAGAATCGTGGCAATTTGCGTGGGAAGCAGCGCATAAGCGTACAAAAGATCTGTTAATAGAAGAGTATCGTCGCTTTCAGTCCAATCTGCGTGCGAGCACTTCGAATAACCTTATATTGCAGATTGAAGAATTACATACAGAGAATCGTGGAGAGCATCTTGGCCTTATCGCAGGTATTACTAACGGAAAGCGAGCACCGCTGTTTTTACAGCCTGAGCAGATCGCAGATGTGATTAATTGCACAGATCCTGCAGACCGAGTCCAATTATCGAGAGTCCTATTTTGGGAACGTATCTACAATCTAGTTGATGATTTGAATATTGAAGAAGAACTGGAAGAGGGGGCTGATGATGAAGGTGATGAAGACTACGGTTGGAATGGAGGCTCAAATCCTGCAGATGCACTGGTCTTTCAAGATGCTCCTCCAGCAATAGAAATTGACTGTGATCAGCAGTACGACAATATCATTTCTGGACAGCCTGATCTTAAAGACCTGTATTTCGCTATTTTGAACGGAAGACTCTGAGAATAATGGCCGCCTTTTTCTTATGGTCTCTCTTGTCCCTTTTTTCTTGATAAAAAAGGGACGAAAAAATCAAGACGAGCGCAGACTCGTGCGAAGCAATAAAAGAAGTATTGCTCTGTGCGCACGTTCAACCAAGTTCCCTTCGGGACTTGGCATTCACGCGCTATATGAGAAAAATAAGTCTTTTCTTCGCCCTCAAACAAGTGCGCTCATCATTACGGATGATGAACTCGTCATGCCACTGTAATGTGGACGAAGATCACCCCGTAATAGAGCCAAATATAGTGACGCCGTGCGAAGCTGCGCAGCAGACTTCGTCCAGGAACGCACAGATACATTCTGTCTCTATTACTTCGTCCACATCTGTGGCAAAGATTTTTGGTTACTTTTCATCGGAAAAGTAACATATTCTGTATGATGCGCATAATGATCGACCTCCAAGACCTCCGCGCCCGTCCCGAAGCCTACGAAAAGGCTGCTAAGGATAAAAACCTCAAGATAGATCTTGATGCATTCTTCGCATTGGACGATAAACGCAAAGAGCTTATCCCAGCTGTCGAAGACAAGCGCGCAAAGCAAAACGAGGCGAGCAAGCAGATACCAAATCTCAAGGGAGCTGAAAAAGAAGAGTTGCTCAGTGAGATGAAAATCTTAAGTGACGACCTAAAAAAAGCAGAGAGTGCTCTTAAAGATATTGAGACCGACTGGAAGGCGATGCAATACACATTCCCTTCTGTGCCACTCGACAATGTACCAGTGGGGAAAGACGACAAAGGAAATGTAGAAGTACGCAAAGAGGGTGAACTTCCGACGTTTGATTTTGAACCAAAGGACCACGTTACTCTTGGAGAAGCTCTGGATATTATTGATATCCCCCGCGGAGCTAAAGTTAGTGGTGCTCGCAATTACTATCTAAAGGGCGACGGTGCTAGGCTGCAGCAAGCGGTAATGCGCTACACAATGGATCACTTACATGCGAAAGGATTCACATTGTTCTGTCCTCCACTCATGGCAACATACGAGTGCTTTATGGGTACTGGGTTTTTCCCCGGTGCAGATGAGAACCAGATCTACAACGTCGGTGGAAAAAATGAGGAAGGCGAACTAGAAAGTGACAACCTGCATTTGATTGGAACATCAGAAGTAACTGTCTGTAGTTACCACAAAGATGAGATTGTTGATGCAGAAACACTACCACTGCGTTACGCCGGATACAGTGCGTGCTTTCGCAGAGAAGCAGGAACATACGGTAAAGACACGAAGGGTCTCTATCGTGTGCACCAGTTTGAAAAAGTAGAACAGGTAATTCTCTGCAAGGCAGACCAAGACGAAGCACTAAAAATCTTTGAAGAGATCCGCAACAATGCAGAGGAAGTATTGCAGGCACTAGGTCTCCCATACCGCGTAATCGATGTGTGCACTGGAGACATGGGGAAAGGAAAGGTCTTTATGCAGGACATCGAAACATGGATGCCGAGTCGTGACAGTTACGGCGAGACACACAGTTGTAGCTACCTCGGAGAGTATCAATCTCGAAGGCTGAATATTCGTTACGCAGAAGATGGCGAAAAGAAGTATGTCCACACGCTGAATAACACGTGTGTTGCCAGCCCGAGAATTCTGATCCCAATTCTTGAAATCTATCAGAACGCAGATGGAACAATTACGGTTCCTGAGGTTTTGCGACCCTACATGAATGGGCAAGAGGTAATAGGTGGATAAGAGTGCAAAGTCTATTATTAGATGTTTTTTTGCTGTGTGAAGCAGAAAAATTGAGCAGTACGAAAATTATTGAATATATCTGACAACTTCATCAAGATGTTGCCACTTTTTCCTACCCCATACACCTTATGAGCACAGCAGAAGCTATTGCCTTACCAGCAGTTGAATCCCAAGATGAAGAAGTACAATTGAAGGAAATTATTGAACACCTATCTGTACAACAGGCACTTGAGACCACTACTCAACAAGAGGATGAAATCCTTGCCCAAGCACGCCAATCCCTAGCGGATCTCTTCGAAAGAGAGCGTAATGAACATGTCGATGCGGTAGGCAGCGACTGAGATCTGCATAAACAAGCCATATTCAGACCCTCCACAGCGAGGGTCTTTTTTGCTATAATATAGTGATATGTTTCTACTTCTCGCAGGATCAACGGAAATGGCCCGGGCACTCATCGTCGATGAGTTCCTAGGGGGTCATGAAGATTGGAGACACCTGGCCTTAGAAGATATTCAAGACCAAGAAATGGATGAAGCACCAGGTATGGAAGATATGAGTGAAGATGATATCTTTGGATTCCAAATGGCTTTTATGACAATGGTTGCCTGTGAATGTGCCAAAGAGGCGAGGGCACAGGGCCACCGTATATTAATTACCTGTCCTGAAAGTGAGATGCTCGAAGGAATTTATAACGAGATTGAAGAGCCTATTATCAGTGTATTTTTAGGAATAGAAGAAGACTCTGATGGCTTTGATCATGTAATAAACAGCAGCGAAAAATCTATGGTAGAAGTGTGCAAACTTCTCAATGATATTATTCAGGCGCAACCCGCGTAAACACAAAGTATGTACAAGTACGGGAATAGTGTATTTTTGGCTATAGAAAAACAAAAGCTAGAACTGTATGAACCCTATTGAGTGCATCTCATATTATAAGTACCATCTGGTCAATAATTGAATCCCCCAGCAATACTCATGGTAAATACCTTTCGACTCGACGGTGATTATAACGATGTATCAACAGCATATGATAAAATCAGAAAAAAGGACCCTGCAATGGGGGTAGATACTGCAAGCAGATTAAATGAACCAACTCACCCACAAAGTATTACAGCAATAGACATAGTTACTAACAGGGGTATAGATGAGATTAGAAACATGCTTGGAGATCTTGCTGTAAGCGTGGAAGAGCCTTCAGACGAAGTACTTGAAGATGCTATGATGTAGAGGTGAATACCTTTTTAATAGCCGACGACTCTGATGCAAAAGCCCTTTGGCTCACTGCACTAGTTGAGAAGTCTGGTATTGCAGACACGGTACATCGTGCTCGTACAACTGATGATGCGAAGAAGCTTATTGATGAACACAAACCTTCTTATGCATTTATAGACTACGAAATGCCATCAGAAAACGGCCCTGCCATTATCACCTACCTCCGAAGCGTAGTACCAGAGGCAAAGATCGCAATGGCGAGCTCTTCTAATTCCGATCATTACCAGGCAGATGCTGAACAGGCAGGCTCTGATACATATATTTGCACCTCATTTGAGGAAGATGAAGTAGTAGAAAAAGTCATGGATACGCTAGAAGAGTGGAAATAACAAAACACCCCCTCCTTTTGAGAAGGGGTGAACGTAGACCTTTGGTTGTCGGCGGGAAGAGTTATCCCTGAGTGTGCTTTCTGGATCCTTTTTCAGGAAAGTTTTCTAAGGTGAGCTGAATTTTCTTGAGATCAATTTCTTCCTGAGCAGTCATTCTTGGTATCAATAGATTGACGTCTATATTTGATACCAATGCGACCCAAGTCGCTATCTCTGGCCACCAGCATCTATGTTCTGGTGGGAAGTAACCCTCTTCTCCGGCATAGACACATTTAAGACTCTTGTTAACTCGCATGTAGTCTTCACCTAATCCTCGGTTATTCATCACCGAGGATATTTGATTGAGAAGAGTCTTTAAAGACTTTTTCTCATAACCCAGAAGTAAATTTAGCAAACTTCTTCTGTGTTCCCAGGTCACCACTGTTACATTTGGCAACATGTGCATGACATCTCTCCGACATAAAAAGAACTACTATTCCCCAGGGAAGAGCCCCCAAAGAATGGCTCTATTCTACTTAATTAATAGTATTGTGCAAGCTTTAATTGTTTTGTCAAATATCCCTGTAGAGCAGGAAATATAGGGTATTGTGTAATTATAGTAATTATGTTATAATAATACTCGTACCTGGAAATATACAACAAAAATCCTTCTCCATGGCAAACAAAAAACCATCACTTCCTAAGGCTATCGCACTCACAGCAGGAGTTGCTCTTATGCTTCCAGTAGCTACTTCCTGGCAGAGCATGTTTGGGTCTGTCCATAAGGCTATCGGGAGCTCTATTACCGTAGACTCTGCCAACGCAGAAAAGGAGCGTATGGAAGCTGAGATGAACAAGATGATGGAGCAGATGCAAAAGCTTGAAGATCTGATTAAGAATTTGGAACAAGAGTAAGCAATCTTCCAGTATGATAGTCGGGTGAAAATTTTGTTTACCCGTTTTCCGTATACATCCGCTCATGGCGGTGCTGAAAATCAGACCGAAAATCTGATGAAGGAACTTGTCGATCGTGGACACGAAATGAGTTTTCTGGGAAGTTGCCCAGAACTTCTGAAGCGTTGTGACGCATTGCACATTGCAAATCTCAATGTGCAGATAGGAAACCCTCCTGTGACGAAGTGGGATGCTATTAGTTTTATATGGCGAAAAATAGCGATGAAAAAGAAGCTCCACAAGGCACTCGATGCAATGGGGAATATAGATGCACTTTGCATGATAAGCCTGAGTGAAAAAATTCTTCTGACTCCGTACGCTCTTAAAAAAGGTATCAAAGTAGTGTGGATAGAGCACGACACTGTTGGTGATTGGCTTGCGAAGAACCCGTCACTCCCTCATCTTAAAAAACTGAGTAACAGTGTGACGACGGTGTGTGTGTCGGACTTAAGTGCGAATATATTTCGGGAACTCGGTTACCAAGAAGTCATCGCCATTCCCAATGGAGTTCCTCTGCCACCGGAGAATTTTTCTAAACATGTATTCGATGAAACGTTACGCGTAGGATGCATCGCGAGACTCTCAAAAGAGAAGGGGGTTGATGTGCTGGTAGAAGCTGTGCGCAACGCACCAGATACAACTCTACTGATTAATGGAAAAGGTGACGAGTACGTTCAACAGTCTGCAACGGTCACTGTTAAAGCAGAGATTGCCGACATCAATACGATTTATAAAGAGATTGATGTGCTGGTACTGCCTTCTCGCCAAGAAGATCCGTTCGGTCTAGTGGTTGCCGAGGCGATGCTACGAAAGATTCCTACTATCTGTACCGAAGCTTGTGGCATTGCAGGGTATTTAGATGACGGACTTAATACGATAGTTGTTCCTGCAGGAGATAGTGCAGCAATTACCAATGCACTGCGCAAGATGCAAGACAGTGATACGCGATCTTCTATAGGGTTTGCAGGAGAGAAAGCAGCTCTCGAGATGTTTACGGTCGAGAAGATGGTTGAGAATTACGAGAAGGTATTAAACGTGTAGAATGCCTGCGTGAAAAAAGCCCTTCTTCTTACAGTACTAGTTTCAGGATCCGTCGCTTCGCAGCAGACGATCATGTTTGATGAGCCTATCGATGCACTCAGTGTGCGTCTTCCGCATGATAATGCACAGGTACTGATCGAAACTGATGATGGATGGCATCGCTTTGCGATCGAAAAAGAAATTGATCCTCTGATGATGGAGAGTGATTTAGTGATGTTTCCAGAGCCTACCAATCAGATTGTTCTGCGCGGTCAGTTAACTGGAATAGATCTGCATCCTATTCGCGTGAGTAAAAAACCTACTACCTATACGCTGGCAGCTTCGCAGTTTTATAGGTCTCCAAAAATAATAAGTCGTACAGACTGGGGAGCAAACAACGAGTATCTCTTCTCCGGAAAGCAAATTCCCCGTAGTGACGTACCCGCGACTAAGGGTAATGGCACGACTACCAGCGGGAGCTCTAGCAGTAAACGCGTTGATGATTGCTCGCTGAACCAGGTGAACTACCCCAATGACTTTAAAACCAGCAGCACCGTAACGCACGATGCATCTGGCAAGCCCTACAGATGGGCTCAGCGCTATTCTCCAGAGGTAAAGCTCCTCGTGGTTCATCACACTGCACAGAAGGTTACAGGGGATCCTCGTCCACCTGTAGAACGCATGCGCGCACTGTATGACTTTCATGCGAATAGTCGTGGATGGGGAGACATAGGATATCACTACGTCGTCGACGAAGAGGGAGGGATCTACGAGGGTCGCAACGGGGGCAAGAAAGTTGTTGGTGGCCACGTGTACTGTGGAAACGTTGGGACTGTCGGTATCGCATTGATGGGAAACTTTGAGGAAGAACAACCAACAATGCAACAGATTCAATCATTACAGTGGCTGCTAAACCAACTCAGTGAGCAGTACAACATTAATCTAAATCGTAACGTGTCCTATCATGGAAAGAATGTGAAGACGATTCTGCGACACAAGGATCTGATTTCTACGGAGTGTCCTGGATTTTATATGAGCCACACTGTGTCTCAGGTGCGTAGAAATGTTATAGCTGGTGACCTTATAAAGGGAGTGACGTTTCCAAAGATTGCAAAAAAACAAGGATACGAAGACCAGGCACAAACGCGTTTGAGTACGCGTCTGCAACAGGCAGGCCAAGAACTCTCTCGTAGGTTTTATCGAACCAAACGACAGATTCGTACTGCACAGCGAAAAGATAACCCTCGCCTGGAGTATTACCAGCAGCAACTCGCAACCAGTACAAACCTTCAACGCAAACGGTCTCCTGCCGTAAAGCCTATGCGTCCAACGGGAACACTCTATCGCCCTGCACAGAATAATAATCCAACAACAACGATTCACACTACTACACCAAACGGACACATTCGTATTCGCCTCAGTTACACAGGAAACACTGCAGAGATTTCTTCGACAGAAGTAGCCACGATAAATGGGAGTCGAGCAAAAGTAGTTCGCTTTGGAAAAGATGGAAACTCATGTGTCGCAGTCTCGGGATCGCAGACTCTTGGAGTGGGAACTGTACGCATGGACGCGGGTGGAGGAGTGCTGACTGTGCAAAGTTGGCAGACAAAATGGAATCGCTTCCGCGGCGTAATTGAATGCCAGATTGTCGACGGGCAGCTCGTACTTATTAGCGAAGTACCACTCGAAACCTACATGGCAGGACTTTCCGAACAGCCCGACACAGAGCCAAAAGAAAAGCAGAAAGCTTTTGCAGTAGCCGCACGCAGTTACGCTGCGCACTACATGGAGCCTGGTAACACAAAGTTCCCCGGCAAGCCGTATCACGGGAGTGACACGGGTGCGAGTTTTCAAAGTTACAGTGGCGTTGCCTACGAAGAAGATAATCCAAAGTGGTTACAGTCTGTACTCGATACAAAAAATCGCATCATCATGAAAGATGGAACGATTGTAAAAGCTGCATACTTTAGTAGTGACGATGGTCGTACACGTACGCCAAAGCAAAACGGTTGGGGAAATTTTCCGCACGAAGAAATATTCACCTCAAAGCCTGACCCGTGGTGTAAAGGTATGACACTGCGCGGACATGGAGTGGGTATGTCTGGCTGTGGAGCTGAGGGACAAGCGAGACAAGGAAAGAAGTACCCAGCGATTCTGGAGTACTACTATCCTGGGACAAGTGTCGTGAGTAGGAACTAAGGATTGTTTGGCGTATATGAAAGATTTGAACCTGCTGCATGCGTTGCAGGCTTCTTAGATTTTTTCTTGGTTGATACCTCTCTTCTTACAATACCTGCTACCTCTGTCTGAATATCCCCTCCGTGAGCAGCGGATTCTGTTACAACAGCTTCTGCAAGTCCTTGTGCAATAAAACGCCGTGTTACCCATGCAATCGTCATCGTTTTATTCTCATTCGTAGGCAAATTTCTGAATAGCACATGCATGGTAGCAAGCCACTTATCTACACCGTTATGGTCATCGAGAAATGGCTGTTCGACTGATGCTCCTAGTTCTCCTACAAAGCTCCGCACTGATGCAGGGCCTTGTGAGAGGAAGTTAAAATAATGACGTGCACCATGGGAGTCTGGCAAGTGCTTTTGTCGGACTATGCTACGCAAGCCATCCATGGAAGGGTTCTGTCTAAACATAAACGTTAAGAAGATACTGCAGCACTTTCGGTTACCGCACTTTTAAGAGCTGCCACTTGATCTGTCTGTTCCCATGGGAACTCAGATCGTCCGAAGTGTCCGTAAGCAGCAGTTGCGCGGTAGATTGGTCGGCGGAGATCAAGAGACTCGATGATTCCTGCTGGTGTCATGTCGAAGACAGACTTTACTGCAGACTCAATCGCTTCGTCAGATGCTTTTCCTGTACCAAATGTTGTGACGTGCACAGACACTGGCTCTGGGTATCCGATAGCGTAGGCAAGTTGTACTTCGCACCTGTCTGCAAGGTCTGCTGCAACAATATTCTTTGCAACGTAACGTGCCATGTACGCACCAGATCTATCTTGCTTGTTCGGTACTTTTCCAGAGAACGCTCCACCACCGTGGCGACCCATTCCTCCGTACGTATCAACAATAATTTTACGACCAGTAAGACCGGTGTCTCCGTGTGGTCCACCGATAATGAATGAACCTGTTTCGTTAACCAAAACTTTTGTCTTGTCGTCGAGATACTCTCCACACACAGGCTTAATAACATGCTCGAGTAAGTCTGCCTTGATCTCTTCTTGGCTAATTCCTTCGTCGTGCTGTGCAGCGAGTACTACAGTATCTACTCTGATCGGTTTGTCATTCTCGTCGTACTCAATGGTTACTTGGCTCTTTCCATCTGGGCGAAGGTAAAGCAGTGTTCCATCTTTACGTACGTCTGTTAGACGCTTAGCAAGTTTGTGCGCCAAGGTAATAGGAAGTGGCATAAGTTCGTCTGTTTCGTTACATGCGTATCCGAACATGAGTCCTTGGTCTCCTGCTCCTTGTGCTTTGTGTGTTCCATCTGACTCATCTTCACCTTGGGCAATCTGCGTACTCTGTTCGTGAATCGCATTAAGAACGCTGCAACTTTGGTAATCGATACCGTAGTCTGCATTGTTGTACCCAATGTCTTTAAGGACATCACGTGCTACCTGTTGCACATCGATGTAGGTTGTTGTCGTAATTTCTCCACCAACAACAATAAGTCCTGTTGTAGTAAAGCATTCACAGCAACATGCTCCCGTTGGGTCGTCTTTTAAGACGGCATCGAGCATTGCATCTGAGATTTGGTCACAGATCTTATCTGGGTGACCTTCGGTTACGGATTCTGAAGTGAAGAAGTATGACATGAGAGTAGTTATGAATAATGGATAAGAGAGAACACCACCTCCCCAGTAAGAGAGAAGTGTAGATCTAGTGCTATCTTCTCCCCGTAAGGGGCCAGAATTCCCACCTTCCCACTTCTGTGGGGGTTGGGGAGCGTCTTAGCGGGCTGGTTCCCTAAACGCTGCTCAGGATAGATGCGATGTTGTTGGGCAAACTGTACAGCTGAGTTTTGATGAAATCAAGAGGATTATTCCTTTAATCCAGCTCTCCTAAGGCATTCATCGCATGCTTGGGTAATACCCATTTGTACCGCTTCACACGCAGTATCTGACCCTCTTACCTGTCTACAGGCATCTTGCACTGCTGCCAGCTCTCTCTGTTGTTGCGTTAGACTTGCAGTACCTGATTTCGCCATTGCTGCCAGTCGTGCTTCTTGAGGTTGCATACACTAAACATACTCTTCTGGTCTCTAGATTCAAGAAAAGAATACTTCCCTTTTTTCGTGAGCTAATACACACATCAACATTAGACCGAGACACTACTTTTACCCTACAATTCTATTGATGAGTGAAATCTCTACATCACATCCCTTTAGCTTTGTCCTCTTCGGAGGCTCGGGCCACTTGGCGAAGATCAAAATTTATCCTGCGCTCTATGTATTGGCCCTTAAAAAACGTCTTCCAAAAGACTACGCCATCGTAGGGTACGCGCGTAGTGATATGGATGATGCGGCTTTTCGAAAACTTGTAGAAGAAGCCATTCGTGAGCACATGATAGAAGTAACAGAACCTGCTCTCGAAGAATTCATGAAGCACGTCTACTACCAACAAGGACAGTACGATAGTGCTGCGGATTTTACTGCACTCAACGAAAAACTTACGGCGATCGAAAAAGGATGGAAAGATAATGTGCGCCTTGCGTACTACAGCGTTCCGCCAACCGTGTTTGGTGATATTTCTCATAACTTGTGCGAAGGAAATGTGCACGACGGAAAGATTCCGTTTCGCTGTATCGTTGAAAAACCTGTTGGAGACAGTCTCGAAAGTTTTGAAGCGATAAAGAAACAACTCGTCGGATGTTTTGCCGAAGATGAAATCTATTTGCTCGACCACTATCTCGGAAAAGAAGCGGTGCGAAACATTTATTATTTGCGACATGCGAATCCTATCTTCGAACGCATCTTAAAAAATACACTGATCGATCATGTCGAAATTACGGCGATGGAAAACAAGGGGATAGAAGGACGAGCAGGATACTTCGAAGCTGCGGGAACATTCCGCGACATGTTCCAGTCGCATTTATTGATGATGGCATCTTTGCTGACAATGCGCATTCAAAGTGATGAGGATTTGGCTGCAGGAAGGGCTGATGCTCTTGGGCAGTTTTACTTGCCAGCAGCTACTGACATGGATGAAGTCGCACTCCAGGCACAGTACAGTGGCTACCAAGAAGAGGAAGGCGTGAAGAAAGGATCACGAACAAATACGTTTGCCTGTCTTAAACTTATGACACGCATATCCAAGTGGGACGGCGTTCCGTTTTACTTACACAGTGGTAAAAAACTCGAAAAGAAAGAGACGCGCATCAGTATTCAGTTCCAAGAACCACGCCCTGTAGGCGAAGGTTCTACCCCAAACCGTCTTGATATTATTTTGCAAGGAGAAGCGGGTATGCGCATGTACTTGCAGACCAAAATGGGAGGCACAGAGCCTGCATTCCGCCCACTGGTACTCGAAGATCCTTTGGTGTGTGTTGGAGACTGTTTACCGGAGCATAGCCTCATGATTTTGGAGGCGATCCACGGAAAGCGTCACTGGTTCCTCGACTTTGATGAAGTCAAAACCTCTTGGAGACTTGTCGATCCTGTACAAAAACATCTCGATGCATCAGATACCCCTCTTCATACCTACAAAGCAGGAAGCAAAGGACCAGAAGCTGCGAATCAATGGATAGAGAAAGACGGACTTGAATGGTTTTAATATACTTCTATGCAATTTGATCATATTCAATCGGCATCAGAAGAAGACTTTGTAACGCAGAGCGTAGCCACACTTTTGGGACGCTTGCAGCAAAGCATTGATGAGTTTGGTAGTGCTATTCTTGGGCTTTCTGGAGGATCTACTCCAAAGGCTATTTACACAGCACTTGGCAAAGAAGATATCGATTGGAGCAAAGTATTTTTGTTTTTAGTAGATGATAGATACATCGCCGCAGATGACGCCGATAGTAATCAGAAGTTAGTACGCGAGACGTTGTTGATGAACGCTTCTATACCAGAAAGTAATATTATCTTCCCTGATACATCCCTACCTCTCGAAGAGTGCATTAGTAATTACGAAGCGAATCTTGCAGAGCTACTCTCTAAAGGTATTCCACATAGTGTCACACTTGGCCTTGGCGGTGACGGACACATTGCATCACTCTTTCCGCCAGTTCCTGCTGCAGGCTACGGAGATCGCTTAGTGATTCATACGGAGACTGAAGACTTTGCCGTGCGCGATCGCATCTCTGTGACGATGGTGATCATTGGAAGTGCTGACCGCAAAATCTTTTTCTTAAAAGGAGAAGACAAAAAGTTCGTGTGGGACGAAATGATGCAGTCAGAAGATGCAGAAGATATGGACCGTTGGCCTGCAAAGGCTGCCCTCCAACTAGGGGGTGGAATAGTGATTAGTGCATTTGCTTAATATGTCTCTGCACACGAGTGCCTATTACTAAAATAATATCGATACGCCACGGCGCGTCGTACTCTCGCAGCTGCATCCACTTCCACGCAGCTCTGCGCAATGCACGTTTTTTGCGGGGAGTGAGTCCGAGAGCTGGAAGAAAGTCTGCGTCATAACGTGACCGTGTTTTGACTTCGACAAATACCAGCATCTTCTCTGCTGTGTCGTAGGCAATGATGTCTATTTCGTCGCGACCAAGACGAATGTTTTGATCATAAATCTTATATTTTTTATCTTGAAGATGCGCTTTAGCTAGCGCTTCTCCCTGCTTTCCAACTTGTAGGTGATTCATAACAAAGGTGTACGAACGTCCAGTCGATTGTATCGACAGTAGAAGGTGTACACAAGTACACTTCGCGCATGCTTACAAAACTCACTGCATTTCAAAACATCGGGTTAAAAAGTGAGAGGGTTACTGTCGAAGTTGGTGCAGTGCGCGGCGGTGAAGAGCCGAAGTTCTACATAGTGGGGCTGGGTGACACCGCCGTGCAAGAGAGTAAGCGTCGTGTGCAAATGGCATTGCGCAGTAGCGGGTTTAAACTCGCATCAGGAAGAACAATTACCGTAAATCTTGCCCCTGCAAACTTACGAAAGACTGGACCGCGGTATGACCTTTCTATCGCACTGGGTTTGCTGATTATTAATGGAGAAGTTGTGATCGATAAAGAGAAACTTTCCACCATGGCATTCTTAGGCGAGCTCGCATTGGATGGGAGCTTGCGTCACGTTAGCGGTGTACTACCCGGTGCAATTGCATGTAGAGATGAAGGGATAGAAACAATCGTAGTACCTTCTGCAAACGGTGCAGAGGCAGCACTTATTCCGGGGCTTAATGTGATTGCCGTGGATAACTTAGAAGAGCTTGTAAATATTCTTAATGGAGAACAAGTACAACAGAGCATCGAGCCACCTGCTTCTCGCGCAGAAGAGGAAGTTGGAGGAATTGATTTCGCTGATGTGCGCGGACAAGAGCACTGTAAAAGAGCACTGGAGATCGCAGCAGCTGGCGGACACAATGTACTAATGAGTGGTGCACCGGGTTCTGGAAAAACCTTACTCGCAAAAGCATTCCGTGGAATTTTGCCGCCACTCACACAAGAAGAGTCCATTGAAGTGAGTCAGATTTATTCCATCGCAAACTTACTAACGAGTGATTGTCCTCTGATTGCTAAGCGACCATTTCGCACAGTACATCACACCGCATCGGGTGTGAGCATTGTAGGAGGGGGACAAGTACCAGGTCCCGGCGAAATTAGTTTGGCACACAGGGGAGTGTTATTTTTAGATGAGCTTGCAGAGTTTCCGACACAAGTACTCGAAGTGCTCAGGCAACCGCTTGAAGATCGCACGATTACGATCACGAGAGCGAACGGCAGCGTAAAGTTTCCTGCAGATTTTATAATGGTTGCCGCAATGAACCCACCGCAATACAGCGCATCTTCTAAACAGAAAATTGAAAGTAGAATCAGTCAGCCATTACTGGATAGAATTGATCTGACCATTGATGTGCAACCTGTTCCCATAGAAGACTTACAGAAGAAGCCAGATGAAAATGCGGAAACGTCGTCCGTTATTCTCGACCGTGTGCTGCGAGCACGAAAAAGACAGGAGAAACGTTTTAAAAAAACGCCGATCAGTACCAATAAAGAAATGAATGTGAAGCAGATCGATACATTGTGCGTGCTTGATGAAGGATCGAAACAACTCCTGAAGAGTGCAGTGGATAGACTAGGGCTTTCTGCTCGGGCCTATCATCGTACAATTAAAGTTGCGCGTACCATCGCAGATTTGGCAGACACAGAGGCATTGGAGGCAACGCACATCGCTGAAGCCCTCCAATATCGACAGAGTATTATTGGGCAATAGCCCCAGATTTCGCTAGTATCCCTCTCGATGCACTTCGGAGACGCTCTAACGGCCGCCACAAAAGAGAAATCGCCTGTTTGCGTAGGTTTGGACCCAAATGTAAGCAAACTCCCTGAGGGGATCTCTCAAGATGCTGAAGGAATGCTTACCTTCTGCAAAGGTATTATCGATGCTGTTAAAGATACTGCCGCCTGTGTAAAACCACAGATGGCCTACTTTGAAGAGCTCGGCTGGGAAGGAATGAAAGTCTTCTGGGAAGCCTGCTCATACGCAAAAGAACAAAACCTGCTCGTGATTGCAGATGGAAAGCGCAACGACATTGGTTCTACATGCGAAGCGTATGCAAGAGCGTACCTCAACGAGTTAAGTCCTATCGATGCACTGACCGTATCTCCGTACCTCGGAACAGATGGAATCAATCCGTTTGTTGAACTCGCTGCTAAAAATAACAAAGGAATCTTTGCTCTGGTAAAAACCAGTAACCCTAGTAGTGGTGAACTACAGGACATGCCTATTGGTGACGAAGTTGTACACGAACACATGGCACAGATCGTTGAGGGAATCGCAGCACAAAACTGTGGTCCAGAATTCCACCTCTCGTGCGTCGGAGCAGTTGTAGGGGCTACTTACCCAGAAGAGATGAAATACCTCCGTACGCTTATGCCACACGTCCCAATTTTGATCCCTGGATATGGTGCACAAGGAGGAGGAGCTGCAGATGTCGTTGGTGGATTTATTCCAGACGGAACTGGTGCCATTGTGAACTCTTCTCGCGGAATTATTTTCGCAAGCTCAGGAAGCGACTGGAAAGAGGCTGCACAAAAAGCTGCTGAAGATATGAAGGCGGACTTGCTGTCTGTACTGTAAAACTACTTCCACACACTACCCTCTGCAACTGGTGCAGGGAGTTCTATCCAGTTATAGGCACCTTGCCCATCAGTCCACCTAAGGTGTCCCATTTCTCCGGATTCAACACTCGTTGAAATGCGGCCAGGATTTTGGAGATCTATCTGCATTTGTGGATTGTCTTCTGTGTCATCAATATCCAATCTTCCACGAAGTTGCACGAGGATTGAATCGTTTTCGATAACACCGACAGCAGCTGGAATATCCAAACAGTTAATGAATTTTCCATCCCCTAGAGAACATGACGAAGTCTGCGTTGAGTGCACAGCACTGAGAGAGAAGTTTGAAAGTAATACTCCGCGCTTCTGCTCAATGGTAAATGTCAGGTGATTGATACGAAGCTCTGCGCCATCTAGATACTCTCCAGAAATTTCAAACTCCCCAAGAAGCACGCTGTCACCCTCACCAAGATCGATAACGGGTGGTCGGTTATTGCGTACAGATGTTATGTGCGCTTTAGCAGTTTGATGCGAAGGATACGCAGTATCTGTCGCAAGAATTTGGTATGCATCTTCTTGGCCCATAGGACTCGTATTTACGGACATCCACTTTACTTGAATCAGCTCTTCTGGGAACCCTACAGATGCATCCTGTAGTACCGCTTCTATCCCCAAAGTTTTTCCTGCAACGGGAATAATATAATCGGTGATTGCTTCTTGCTGCGCCTTCCATGTTTTATCGTATTGATCAAATGTGTCGGGGCTAAGCTCTGCGATGCGTGTACCTTCTTCGTCTGTAAGGTAGAGACTGCGAACATTTTTTGGTTCTTCACGAAACTTCACGGTAACGTTTCGAATGACGACAGATTCAGACCGTGGACGGAAGAACCCCGAAGCAATAATTTCACGTGAACCCAGCATGAGGAACGTACTCTTCGCAGGGAATTCATGCGCAGTAGCAGAACTGTGTACCACAACTTCTACTATCTCCTCTTCCTCCTCCTCTTCCTCTGCCACCTCTACTTCTTCTTGTACTCGTGCGGCAATCTCTTTTGCAATAACAAGGTTCAAGCTCTTTTCTGCAAGACGATACGTCTCTAGCTCGCCCTCTTCGTGTGCACGGTAAGCGGCGGCAAGTCTTGCCATTTGTCCGCGTGTAATTGCACGATCGTATTTGATGGATGATGGAAGCGCAGTCTTATTAAACTGTGCAGCACGCACATATCCTGCATACCACTCTTCATCGTCTGCTGAGTAAGCAACGTAATCATAGAGTTCACTGAGAATCTTGAGGGCTTCTGCGTAGTTTACCGGTCGACCGGGTTTAAATTCTCCATCTGGATACCCGCCCACCATGCCACGTTTTTTTGCGATGCAGATGTACTTTGAATACCACGCATCTCGAGCAACATCAGGGAAGCAGTTAGAAGCATCTGATGAGCTGACACGTACCTTCGGGGAACTTGCGAGCGCGATCTTTAAAAACTCTGCACGGTTAAGAGATCTACTTGGGCGAAACGTTCCATCAGGGTTTCCTTCAACAGCTCCAATAGTAGTAAGAAGGCTGATACCTGCAGACTCTGATGGGTTAAATGGGCCATCTGTATACATCAGACCTAAGTTACGATACTCAAGGGCAACCACTTGCAGTGGAAGAATAAGCCCGATGATGATTGCTGCCTTCTTCATTACGAGGCATTCTATCATAACATAAGTCCTAAGATTCAAGCCCTTGTAGTTCAATGGATAGAACGGCCCCCTCCTAAGGGGCAGATGTAGGTTCGATTCCTACCGGGGGTACCAAAAAATAACATGTAAAAAGAGCCGCCGAAAATTCGACAGCTCTTTTTGTTCCTCCGTGTGTGTAGTTACTTAACCGGTTCGATCTTCACCTCTCGGGTGAACGAGACCTGCAGCTTGCCGGCAATAAATTCCCGGCTACTGATGGCGACTTTCGTCCCAGGAAAATGCGGAATAACACATTTCTTTTCCGCAGCTTGCGCGTAGGTGACAGAGAGAACTTTTTCACGGTTCTCTTTTGTACCTTCACCATCTTTTCGGTGCCAGGTCATGAACGCTTCGACAGTACCCGCTTTGGGATTGTCGACCATTTCGACCGTGTACCAGTTCGCTCCACTGTTGCCGGGAGCAATCTGCGGGACTTTGTACTCTTTCGGATTGTCGACGAGCTTCAGGCCTTCTTTAAGGTCATTAGCTCGAACGAATGCTACAGCCAACCCCGTAACCTTTCCGGTTATGGAATCAGCGTACTCAAGAGTTACTTGTCCGTGACCGTACTCGACACGTAGACGCAAGCCATCGCTAACTTCCCAGCTTCGCTTCTGGGAGACAACTCCCGTCGTGCGCATAAGAATGACGCACTGGTTCACATACAGCGGGTTGCCTGTGTCTTCGTACGTAGTACGAACACTTACATGCGCCCCTTTAGGGAACTTGCTTTTTGTCACCAGCGTGAGCCGGTTTTCTGTTCGCAGTTCTCCACGCGTCTCGTCACCGTGTCGATAGGGACGGATCAGGAATCCGGACAGAGGTGCCGTGGAATCCACAGACCACCGATGCGGATTAACGCTGGTGAAATGATCCGTGAAGTACGGCTCTTCTGCCGCACTCGCGTTGATCAATCCAGTCAGACCCAGCGTCACGGAAATAAACAGTCGCATAAACATTCGTCACTCCAGTTCGGTTTACCACACATGAGAAAGAACGTGACCCGCTCTTTTACCCATATGCAGATCCTTAGTATAATATACTAATTTTTATATTTGTCAATACTTAAACTGCCTTGAACAGACGATTTACGCTATTTTTTACTTACTCGGCTTCAAGATCACGACTTCGCGACCTTCAGCAGGAAGACCTCCTTTGAGCTTATATTCAGCTTCGATTTCTTTTTCTTGTGCTCCTACTGTCTTGAGAAGTTCGACAAATGTTGCTTCGTCTTTGGTAGGAAGTGGCACGAGTACGCGTGGATCTACTTCATCAATAAGCTTCTGTGCGATCTTTACATCGTCTGCAGGAATACAGAGGATATCGACATCTCCGAGAAGTTCTAAGTTCTTACCTGACCAGTCATGGAGAGGAGAGGAGATAAAGGCGATACGCACTTTACCGTCATCAATAACATAACTCACACGCTGACCTTCATCGTGACCAATTCCTCGAATAGATACTCCGCCAATGTCATATTCACCAGGCCAAGATACTGTCCCTTTTGTTACCTCTTCTTCCGGTGCACCGAGCAATGAGATCATTGCATTTGCATCTGCTTCTTTTGGGAATGCAGATACGGTCGTTCCGTTGACATCAACGTTTATTGCACGGCCGCCGAGGGATTTGACTGTAATCATGTGGAGAGATGGTAAAGCAATTGCAGACTACTCACTAGTCACTTTTTCAGATTCTTTTACAGAGCTTTCAATGTTCTGCGTTGTGACCTTAGAGGCTACTTCTTTAGGGTCTTCGAGTTCTATCTTCTTAATATTTGCTCCAAGACTTCGTAGCTTGTCATCTAGATGGTCATATCCGCGTTCGATATATCGAACATCAGTAATCGTTGTTTCTCCTTCTGCACAGAGTCCTGCTATAACCATAGCGGCTCCTGCACGGATATCGTTACTGGCAACGGTGTGTCCACGTAATGTGGTAGGACCGATGACCAGTGCCTGATGTGAATTGAGTACCTCAATGTGTGCACCCATTTTTTCAAGTTCATAGAGGTATGCCATGCGTCCTTCGAAGAGTCGCTCGAATAGCCTCGACACTCCCTTAGCCTGTGTCATAGCAACACCAAGTGGTGCTTGTAAATCTGTTGGTAGACCGGGGAAGATGTTTGTGCGTGCTTCTACTGCGTTGAGTGATGAGATTTCTCCGTCTACAAACAATACTTTCTCTCCTGCGTCGTACTTCCACTCCGCTCCCATGCGCTTTAGTACATCGAGGAAATTCATGAGGTGATCGTATTCGACATCATGCAATCGTACCTTTCCACGGGTAACAAGTGCTGCAATCGCGAGCCCTCCTGCCTCTAGGTAATCTGACGGTACGCGATACTCAGCGCACGCAAGTTTTGTGCGACCACGTACGATAACCGTGTGTGTGCCGATGCCCTCTACTTCTGCACCCATTGCACAGACAAATTTTTCTACAGCTTGTACATGTGGCTCTGCAGCTGCCATGTCGATACGTGTTTCTCCTGGAGTAAGAGCTGCCGCTAAGATTGCATTCTCTGTTGCAGTAACAGAAAACTCTGGAAGGATAACGTGTCCTGGCTTGAGTGTTCCTTGTAAGTGCAATACTTCATTCGTGCTCATGTCCTGCGCTCCCAATTGTTCTAATGCTCTGATATGTGCTTCTACTGGACGCTTCCCAAGTACACATCCTCCTGGGTAACACATCTCTACTACTCCGAAGCGTGCGAGCAGAGGTCCGAGCAATACGATAGAACCACGGAGTTTAGAAACAAACTCAGCAGGAATGGCTTTGCTTTGTAGGTTCTGTGTTTGAATGCGAACGGTACCGTTATCAAAACTCGTCTCCGCACCGAGGTAATCGAGGATCTGCAATATTACTTTGATATCACGCAGAAACGGAACGTTCGTAAGAACGGTCTCTCCTTCACAGAGAACTGACGCTGCTATCAGCGGCAACGCTGCATTTTTAGATCCACTAATGGTGACGTCTCCTTTGAGGGGAACCCCTCCTTGAATGCGGTATCGAATGTCCATAGGGGAGGATTATAAAGGAATTAAAAGGAATTATCCCTGCCTTTTGGCAAGAAATGCCTCTACAAGCAAAAGTCCTACGCCGACGCTTACAAAGCTATCTGGCACGTTAAATATCGGGAACGAGCCGATAGAGACATAATCTGTCACATAGCCATCGCGAAGCCTATCGATGATGTTGGCGAGCCCTCCTCCAATAATGCATCCGAATGCTATTAAGCTAAGAGTATTTCGTGCTTTTATCGCCATGGAACCCACTGCAACAAGAGCAAGTAAGATGAGCATCTCTTGAACGCCTCCAGGTAAGCGAATTCCCCATGCAATACCGGGATTCAGTGAATATCGTAACTCGACGAACGAGCCGACTATACTAATGGGATCTGAAATCATGCTATCTGCTGCAATGGCTGCAATAAGACCAATAGCAAAGGTAACCGCGATGGTGATATGGAGGGTTTTCACGGGTGTAGGATAGCAGAATAGTGCTCAGAAACCTTGCGCAGCGTCAAGAATGGTGTACAATAAGAGCAAGTTAAGACTGTCTAATTGGATTAGACGGTCGGCTTACTGATATTTCAATTAATCCTAACTACTATGAAAGCTTCATTTATCGCCGCTATTAATCAAATCTGTTCCGAGAAGAACGTTGGACCAGACCAAGTACTCGACGCCATTAAACAGGCTATCGCTACTGCGTACCGTAAAGACTACGGTAACAAGGAGCAGGAAATTCGTGTAGACCTCGAAGAAGGTCGAGACGAGCCTGTCATCTTACTTGTTAAAGAAGTAGTAGAAGAAGTAGAGAACGAAAACTTTGAAATCTCTTTGTCTGAAGCAAAGAAAATTAAGAGCGACGTCGAAGAAGGGGATGAGATCACTATGGACGTAACTCCAGAAGGATACGGTCGCATCGCAGCTCAGTCTGCGAAGCAAGTAATTTTGCAGAAGCTACAAGAAGCTGAGAAGCAGAGTCTCTACGACATGTTTAAAGACCGTGAGCACGAACTTCTTACTGCAACGGTGACAAAGGTCGAACCAAACTGGGTAACGCTTGAGATCGAAGGTATGACCGTTTCTATGCCATGGCGAGAGCAGATCCCTGGAGAACACTACTACACTGGTAAGCGAATTAGAGTGTACCTCGATACTGTTGAGCAAACGGGTAAAGGACCTCAGCTCCGTATCAGCCGTACTCACCCTAACCTTGTTAAGAAACTTCTTGAGCTTGAAATTCCAGAAGTCCGTAACGAAGATGTAGAGATCCGTGCGATCGCACGTGATGCAGGTTTCCGAAGTAAGGTAGCCGTCAGCTCTAACGCTCCAACTATCGACCCTATCGGTGCGTGTGTTGGACAAAAAGGTGTGCGTATTCAAGCGGTGATGGATGAGATTAACGGTGAGCGTGTCGATATGATCGAGTGGAGTGATGATCCTATTAAGTTGATCTCAACAGCACTCCAGCCTGCTGCAATCTCTGCAGTTATTATCGTAAATGACACCGAGCACCTCGACGACGAGGACCGCAAGGTTAAGAAGCGTGCTGCGGTATTCGTAGAAGAGGCTCAGCGTCCAATGGCTATTGGTCGCAAGGGACAGAACATTCGTCTAGCAACAGACCTTACAAGCTTCGAGCTGGATATGTACAACTACGAAGAGCTTCCTGCATTTAAGGCGAAGCTTGCAGAGCTACGTGGTGAAGAAGTAGAAGTAGTAGAGTTTGAAACAGACGAAGACGGAGAGATGACTGTTAAAGGAGAGTCTGACGGAGAAGAAGCAGAAGTTGCAGAAGAAGATAAAGGAAAAACTACTGCAAAACCTAAGTCTGCAAAAAAGCCTGAGCCAAAGAAAGAGGTGGCATCAGCCTCCGCCGAGGCTACGGCCGACAAGGAGGTGACCGAGGGTGCCGATGATACCGAGGGTGCCGATGATACCGAGGGTGCCGAGGTGGCATCAGCCTCCGCCGAGGCTACGGCCGACAAGGAGGTGACAGAGGAAGCACCAGCTGAAGAAGTAATAGAAAAGGAAATCGAAGAAACCAAGGAAATCGAGGAAGAGAAGAAGGCTGAATAATCATTGTGATTACACACTACCGGGGCTTGCATGCTCCGGTTTTTTTATTGTCGCTTGTGGCTGTAGAGATATCCTCCAATCATTACGAGCGAGAGGAGTGTGACTATCGGTAGTGTCTGCTGTGAGGTCCGGACAGTGCTGAGGAGGGATGCTATAGGAGGAGGTATGAATGAGGATGTGGTGCTCTCTGTGTGTACACTGGCACATATCCTGTAATTATGACCAGGGATGACATGAAATGCATAATTACCATTGTCATCACGAACAAGTACTTTCCATTGACCATTCTCGTATACGCGCTTACTAAGAACGTTATCAGCAAGTACCATATCCCTCCATGTGTATAGCAGTACATCTCCAGTGTTAACGGCGGCGCTACCGAATGACTCTGTAAGTAGAGTGCTCTCTAAAGTTTTAGCTGCGATATCGTATGCGTACACTTGAGATAGGCTTGATTTTTTTGCTGAGATATAGAGCACTCCTTCATGGACAATGGCGCTCTTAATGTCTCCTATATCAGAAAATGGAAGCTCTTCTGTTAACGTCGAATCTTCTAATGTAGAGATGCCAGTATTACTGACGACAAAGAGTGAAGAATCATCAGAAGTAATTCTTGGATAGTCTCCTGTGGTAGCAACGATATCAAGATAGCCAGAAACAGTCTTTGTATCGGAGCGGTAAATATTTCCATTGCGATCTGCTGCGTAGAGAAGATCACCGAATCGATGCACATCAGTTACATCTCCTGACTCTTTAAGAGTTCCAAAAGGTAAAACCTCCTTGTTGTTTAATTCTGCAATAGAATCTCTAAACGATGAACCGACAAGTGATGTACCTACAATGAAAACATCATCGTTGTTTAACAGGAACGTATATCCATTTCTTGGTTGAAATATAGGCCTTATGCCGCTTGTGTCTGGCGTTTCACCTTCCTCTAGAGCATACAGAGGGTAAATGTTACGAAAGAAAGCGTCTTTATGGGTACCATCATCGAAACAATACAGAATGTCTCCTTTTACTGCAGCACCATTACATTCAAAATTATAGGAATTTATGTAGAAACTGCATAATTCTGCAATTGTAGTCTCTGGCTCTAAGAGCTCTACGTCCGTGGCTTCGGATGAATACTCACAAGAAGAGCTGACAGTCTTATGTAGTAATGTGCTATCATCAGCAGTCCACAGGTTACTACTGACTTGTGTTACTCCTTCTGTCGCAGGTGGCCTTAAGTAATCAGGAAGATCTGTCGCGATGGTAAATGATGATCCATTTGTAGAAACATATGTTGGCCCATCTTCATTTTCTAGAGTTGTGAGGTCGAGCTGGCGCGTCATGATGTACAACTTGTTATTGTGCACCACAGCGCTCAATGAGCCTAAGCTCTTTCCGACCGTATTAGGAGAAGCTATGTAGCCAACCTGAGACACTGCCATATGATCATTCCTATCGATACCAAGTATATTCTTAATATAAATATTTCCGTTGTCGATCATGACAAAGTGCGGCTTGTCATTAAAGCCAATGGCATCGTACATGGTGTTGCTATCCCCACGCATCACATCAACGGGTGCGATGCTTCTCTCGGTCCATGTTCTGCGGCTTTCTTCTAGTGTCCACATTCTCCAAGGACCTCGGTACGACACCTTCTCGACAAAGTAGAGCGTGTCGTCTGCAGATACTGGGTACCCCACGACGTCTGGCCAATCAGTACGCTGATATACCCACTCGGAACCGTTGTCTGTTGCGTAGACTTTTCGTTCTGCGCCCTCTGTTACAAAGATGAGAACCTTTCCTTTATGATTGATGACGTGCTTAATTTCTATATTGTCTGGAGGCGCAAATTTCTCCCAGCACGCTGTATAGATCGGCCCTGGATCATCGTAATTAAGCGTAATGACTGCAGACACCGCTGTTGTAATTTCTTGCTGTGGCCACGGAGTTGCGCGAATAGCATGCACTTTTAACTTGAATGAATCTCCATCTTCGAGATTACGATCCTCATATCCTGGTGCATTTCCGGTAATCACACTAAAGAACGCGCGCTGTTCTCCGTCGTTTAGCATGGAGATCACGGGGTAATACTGTGCGCCTTCTGGGCAAATAGATGTTGCTGGTGGGTGAAGTGCATTGCATTCTTCTTGATTGTAAATCAGTGTAATTTCTGCCTCTTGCTGTGGGTTTATGACGTATCCTGCTCCACCAATTCTTCTCCATGAGTTGTAACTTGGGCTATTGGTTGCAATAGATACATCAAACAAGAGCGTGTTGTTGCGTGCGATGTTCGTGGTATCCCATTCGAGTGTAAAGCTATCTCGTAATGCCAGTGTTACAGGAGTTGCTGGCGTAACAATACGCACACTAGCGCTTGGTGCTGCAGAAGAGGAGGAGGATGAAGCACATCTTCGCCTCAAGATCGTCCCCTCAAGCTGATTATTTTGCACAGTAATACCAGTTGTTGTCGTTGTGACAGTAGATTTACCAAGACTACGGATTGCGCCACAGGACACACTGTTATATAGAACAAGCGTTAACGTCTGTGTAATTGTTGCCCCTGGTGCCAGTGTACCAAATGTACAGGTTGCTGCTACCCCATCAGAGGTGCACGGACCACTAAAGTACGAAACAACATCCGCATATAATGGCTGTGATAGCACGACGTTCTGTGCCTCTAATGTGCCATTAGTAATAGTGAAATTAAGTGCAGAAGCTGTCTCACTAGTAGTCGATGGGACAAGTGCTGTGTTAACAGTGAGAGTTCCTGGTGGGGGTGGTGGAGCTGCTGAAGATGATGAGGAGGAAGAACTTGAACTACTTGAAGATGGAGAGGAAGGAGGTGGAGGGGGTGAGGTACCCGTACAAATATTTTCATACCATGAGACCTTGAACACATCACCGGTTGAACCCTGTGTATAATTCTGTGGTCGACTGTTCGTGAATATATCAAGACGTCCATTGCCATCAACATCAATGATCAATCGATCAAGATCGCTGCGTGAAGTCGCTGTCTTTCCATGGGATATTGTAGCAAGCCCAACATCCGTCTCGCACTGCGACCATGTTCCATCATCCTGCAATGATGATCTGCACTTATTACGCAACAGTTCGTATTTTCCATCGCCATTTACATCGAATGGCAGAACTATTGTATTCATATCTGATGGTACATCGCGCTCTACCCAGCTCGTATTATCGTACTGCATCCAGGTTGTCTTTTTTAGATGATCCCAGTAATCTGAACCGATGAATCCTGTCTTGCCACTGCCATCTATATCAACGAAATGATAGGTATAGAACGTCGTATCCGTGATGTAATGCCACTGCCATGTTCCCGTACTTGACCCTGGGTTTTCATACCAAATTGTTCCTCCTAAATCAGCGTACGCAGTAGTAGAGTTCTGTTTATTCTGATTGAATGTAGCCCGCTTATTTGATGGCACTATATTAATAGAATCATGAGAGAAGACAAGGTCCTGATCTCCGTCCCCATCAATATCAGTAACCACTGGTGTAAAGTTTGCAAACCTTGTGTAGAGCAAGCTTTCTGAACCTGGCCACAGTGGTGCAGTAAATTCTTCTCGTGCCCAGGAGGATGTAAATGGTGTACCTGGATTAATAAATGCAACAGGATACTTTGTATGTACCGCAAAGTTTATTATGTCATTGTGGCCATCATTGTTTACATCTAATACAACGGAAGTCGGGCCATAATATCCTCCAGATGAGCCATAGAGATAATTTTCCGACGTATACGATGTTCGATTTATTGCAGAACTGTAGAGTGGATCTCCGGTTATATCTGCGTAATGGAACGTCCACTTCACCGATTGCGACGCGTTATCCCATCCGAGATTCTCGAGGAACCCTAGATCACTTGTGACAATATCTGGATCTCCATCCTTATCGATATCTTCGAGGAACACCACATTGCTACTCGGCATTATCAACCGGTTTCCACCTGTTGCATCGTAGAACTCACGAACGTTACTCATGTGATCTGTCGTTCTGTGATACCGCCATTCATCGTTAGGCAATTGCTCCCACCAGTTGTATGCTGCATTATTGTAACCTAGTACTTCACTTGGATTGACTGCTTGTTGCGATGTGTCGTCACGTGTCAACAAGTCCAAATCACCATCACCATCAATATCTGCCCAATCAATATCTCCACCATTTGATTTTAGAATGGGATGATGCACAAAGCATTGTGCTAGAAGAGGTGGTGGGGGAGGAGGAGGTGGGGGAGGGGGGTTAATGCAACCAGCGAACGTCGATGTAGTATCAATACTTCCAGAACTCACAGCAGTATGAAGTGATTCGAATGCATCTCCAGTAAAGAGATGTGCAACCCAGTCTGTTCCTGTGTTTTCCATATATACCGCCTTGGATCTAAGGTATTCAGGAACGAAGGCAAGGGATTTAGCCATTACAAAGAGATAATCAATATCTCCATCACCATCCATATCTTCGATTCTCTCCTTAGAATCTCCTGTTCGCATCGAAGGCGCACTGAAAGTAAAGTCTGTTAATCGTTCCTCGAGCACCCATGACCCACTCTGTTTTCTAAGTACATAAATAGTATTGTGGTCAGTAATCAAAATATTATCTCTATCAAAAACCGTAGTATTTCTCCAGGATACTGAAATATCGGATTCTACCATATCGTGTAGTACCCATTCCTTCGCATCGAGCGACGTATTTTCTAGCCATACAAATTTCCCTGTCCTGTTCTTTCTTTGGTAGATAAGCAGTGCATCACTATCACCATCACCATCTATATCACCAGATGAAATGTACTGATAGCTGCGGTAATCTCCTCCTGCCTTATAAAAAGTATCCGGTAATAATTTAGAATCTCTATCCCAGTACTCTTGACCAATTGTTGTGTACTGATTCTGCTTTGGGCGATACGCAAGAATTTGATCCGCGCGTACAATAGGCATTCCATGAGAAATCCATTCTTCAGAAGGACCTCTATTTTCGAACCAAAAGAATCCCTGTTTATATGAAGCGCCTCCACGGAAATAGATCAGTACATCGTCATCTCCATCTTCATCGATGTCAGAAGGGAAAGGCAGATATGACATTCTCGACATATCCGTGAGCCCCATAGACCTTGGCATTATTCCAATGAATTCTGATAGCCCGAAAGAGAATTTTTTATACAGAGCTTTTCCATACATACCTCTAACCTTTCCATGATCCTCAAGATACGACGGTACAGAAGGTGGCCTCCCCCGTGTTGATTTTACTTCGTAAGTTACTTCTATATCTTCTGTGAACTCGGGGAGAATGACACACTCGTCATCATCAGAATTGATACACGGTACACATACGTATGAGCTAGAACTAGAGCTGCTAGATGATGAGGAAGGAGGTGGAGGTGGTGGAGGTGGAGGCACATCGGTACATCCCAATACTTCGACAACCATTTCTCCTCTGTTATCACGAATATTGTTGTCTGATTGATAGAGGTACATATTCCCACCTGTATGTTCGAATGTAACAGATTTTCCTACCATTGCTGCTTCTGCCTCTGCTTCTGTTAGGTAACCCCATGGTCCATCAGCACAGGGTTCTCCGAGCAGAATCGGTGTACTGGTAGTATTACTACTATGACGGATTTGAATGTATGAGCACCATGGCAAAAGAGGACGGTATTGTACTGATGCTGCATCATTATTCCAGTAGCTGAATGCTCCCGATTTGTAGCGAACCCTATAGCTGCCTGCAGGTAACGAGTGTGGTGTTAAACTTGCAGGATCTGGGTCAGTGAAGTAATCAATAGGGGCAACCTGCACTACCGCAAATTCATCAGCGGGAAGAGATACTTCAAACAAGACATGTGGATTGTCACAAGAGGTACTCACTATATTGCCGCCACCTCCACACTGAACAACATCTGGTTTACAGTCGCCACCGAATACTGGAACACCGAACACCGTATTTTGTTCATACACACATGGTCCACTGCATTCAATCTTACTCCTACTTGCACAGTTATCACATGTTGGCGGAATAGGAGAAGTAACACGTGTACATACAGACATCGTTGCTGAGCCGCCTCCACCTCCGCTACACGTGCAAGCACCAGCTGCACATTCCGCTTCATTGGGGCAATCTGCATTAAGGCAACTCGTCTGATACGGTGCGTAACAACCGATGCGACCACTGGTTACTCGCATCCACCCTGGAGGGCAGGGGGTATTAATATCGTAGTCCAAGTAACAAGCATTATTGGGTTGCGAGCTCGGTATTACTGTATTTGCAGGTGGTTGTTGCCCAACATTACATTGCCAACCTAACTCTACTGCACAAGAATCAGAACACCCATCGCCGTTTGCTAGATTTTCATCATCACAGCCTTCTCCTGGGTCTTCCACTCCGTTACCACAACTATCGGTGATTTTTACACACTCAGTACCAACTATTTCACAAGTAAAGGTTTCCGTTTTCTCTGCACAATCAAAACAGGGGAAACCAGGGGTACAATTCGTAGTAGGTATGAATAGACATGCATTTCCACAGTTGCCACAAAGATCTCCATCTTGAGGAGGTTCACACAAACAACTCTCTGGGCAAGAGCCCATCTGGCCGTTGCCAATAGGGCAACCTATATTTAAGTAGTCGCACTGTTCACCTGGGTCTAGTTGGCCATTACCACAGAGTGGTCCGGGTGGAGGAGGTGGATCACCACACTGCACAGGATTTGGATCACAACTATCAAAGAATCCATTAGTAAATGTTCCATTCGTAAATTCACATGGGCCAGCATCAAGACATTTGTCCACTGTGCAGTTAATACCACCACCACAGTCACTACAATCACTACATTGTCCTGCAGCAGGGAGTTCAACTGAAGGAAGTACTGGTATTTGGGTAGTTATGCCCTGACAACTGTCTTCTCCTAGTGATACAACACCAAGATAAACATTGGGGGTATAGAGTGTTGTATACACTGTTCTATTCTTCCAATCGACGATGTAATTAGCACCGACTCCGACTCCTCCATAGAATGGTCCGTTGGTTCCAGGAATTCTATCCTCTTGCTCTAGAGAAGGTAACGCAGTCTGTGTAATGGACTGTGATCCAAATGCTGATGCGCTCGTAGGTGTAAACAGTATCGGTCTGCCAGAGGCAGGGTCGAAGAACAGTGAATTATACTTACTGGTTTTATATGAAGAATCAATAGTATTAGTATCAAGATTCATAAAACCAGACACTACAGCACCATCTTGATTCCCCCCCGTATAATACTGCACTGCAAGGTATCGACCACTTTTCGAGAGATACATCGGGGTAACACTTCTTATTCCAGTAGGAAGAATGTGATGTGTTTGTGAGTTATCCTCTAGATTCAATGCAAGGATTCCGTGTTGCCGAGGTGCTGTAGAACTGTTATCAAAACTTCCTACATATAGACCATATAGATATATGGTCTTTGCACTAGCGTCATAGTACATTCTTGGACTTTGGATCTGGAAATTTGAATGTCCCAGTGGGATAGACTCTACTATTGCAAAGGTATCTGGATCTATTCGCAAAATATCTGCCTTGTTATCGATAAATCCATAATTATTATGTGTGTAGAGTGAATGATTATAGGAAGAATAGGTCAAGCCATCGAAATACCCATTGTATCCCATGTCTTCAAGGTTCTGCTTTGTGTATACCTTCTCCTGTATTACGGTCATAGTATCGAGGTTCACACTTGTCAGTCGTGTACCTGGGACACCGTCACGCCATTCATTATTATACATAGACATAAAGTACCCCCTGGTTCCAGTCTCGTTTAGCGTACCAGTGAAGTAGCTGTCGCCACGACTGTAATTACTTGGTAGATCGAGTGTTTCTACTACGCTCATGTCTGCTGTGCGTATTTTTTGCACACTATTACGAACATTTTGCGAGGGGCTTAAGGTGGTGCCTTTATTATAGACAGCGTTATCGAGGTACCGGCGACCAATGTAGAGAAACTCTCCATTCGGACTTAGTAAACGAAATGTCTCGAAACGTGCTTCGGAAGAGATGTCAAAATCTTTATATGATTGTATGAAAGAGATATTTGGCGGGTTTGTATCCATTGTGGCGCAATTTGCTTGTGCACCTCCGCACTGTGAAGGATCTGGATCACAGCTATCAATAAAGAATCCATCGGTAAATTCACATGGGCCAGCATCAAGACATTTACTCTCTGTACAGTTGAGGCCAGGGCCACAGGCACTGCAATCACTACATTGTCCTGCAGCAGGGAGAACTGAACCTCCACACTGTGCAATATCCGGTTGGCAAGCACCGCCTGGGAATAGCAAGTTGTCCTCAAAGACACACTGTCCAGTACATTCGTCGACATCACAGATATTGGTGAGCCCTGCTCCACAGGTGTAGCATTCGCCGCACTGCAATGGAGCTGCAACAGTTGGATCAGGTGGTGTGCCAGAAATTCCACACGCATCAAGTTGATCGTTCGTTTGGAGTGTCCCCGAGTACTGATAGGAACCACTACACGGTACTACCTCAGGTACACAAACTCCGCTAGTACAGACATCCGTTGCACGGATACAGATCTCTTCTCCATTTGGCTTTGTCAGTTTTGCCTTTCTATCGCCTTCTGCAAGATTTGTGCAGTGTGCATCATCTGGACACGGCCAACTCAATGGACATTGTGCAGTTGGTGGAGGAGGTGGAGGTGGTACCTCTGGTAGATCCAGATTTGCCACCGCAGAACTATCGACAAGACTTGGATTCTCAATATCCGTAATACGGAAGCTGATGCTATTTTCACCCGGAGCCAATAGAATGGTATAACTAGGACCCGATCCAATAGTGGGGTTTGTTCTTGAGCGTAATCCATAATGGAACGTGAGCTGTGGGAATCCTATGACCGTATTAGCACATCCGCCAACTGGTGGTGCATTGAGACACTCGTTAAAATCTTTAAAGTGCGAGATATACATCTGATATTCATCATTACCATTGAGATAGACTGTCTGATTATCATTTGTTGGTTGCCAATTTTGCCCTTCGTCAAAGGAGTATTCAATCTTGAATTGATCTGCATATGACGTGAATGCACCGGTGTTTTCTGGCGCTGTCCACCGTAGTTGATTGAGCGTATCTGATGGCCAATCTACCGTACTGGTCGGTTCGATTATTGTGAGCTCTGGTGCTGATTGCTGTCCTGGCCAATTTCCAAAAATATAGGCATCTCCAGAATCATCTGTGACACTTGCATCACTTGCATCAGAAATACGGAATCGTACCCGAGATGTATTTCCTGAAATCCTAAATGCCTGATGTGGCCCACCATATATATCCTCTTCTTCTTGGTATTCATTGCCATAGTAGAACACCATTTGTGGGAATCCTACTTCTATTTCTGGGCAACCATACTCCGCATTCATACACTCTTCTGCATCTTTGAAAAAGAGCACATACATTTGATACTCGTCATGTTCATACGAGCTATGCGCTTGAAATGTCATTGCCCGAGGAAGAAGTTGTTTCCCCTGGACACCTGGTATCCACGCACCTCCCCCATCAATTGAGTAATGAATATCAAATTGATCGACTGGTGATTCCCAATACATTGAATTTAATGTATTTGTATTTGCCCATATGGTGCCTTCTGCAGAAGCTGGTTCAAGAATATCTAATACTTGCGGTGCTGGTGGCGGAGGTGGCGGCGGAGGTGGAGGTGCACTCGGATTACACGATGTCGTTCCCTCTACTGATGCGAATTGATCGTATGGAAGACCATCTCCACTGTTATACAGCGCAGTACGCTCTGCAGGAGTTAACACGCGTTTCCAAAAACTCACGGAATCCATAAGTAAATCAGGAGAAGTTCCTGACCTCTCTGTACCACCAAGCAAGAATTCCCCGTCAAATCTATTACTCATCATCACACCCCAATCGATATTCGAGACTATCAATGTTTCTGGCTGACTCGTACCACTTTGAATATTCATTGTTGAATCACTTGGGTCGAACCAAGCGGTCACCAGACTATAAGAAGTAGCTAACGGGCTAATAGGAGTCTGCACAAAAGAGTCTCCATTATCATGGGTAATAGTAAATTCTAATGACCCTCCAGAGATGCTTACCTCATATTCACCATCGTTCCCAATAAGTCCTCCATTCCCTCCGAAAGAATCTTTCACCCAAAAGGCGACAGTGAACCCTGTGTCTTGCGTGTCGTAAATAGAGAGTGCGGTATCCGAGCTTTTCAGTCTTTCGTTTCCAGATGTTTCAAAATTCATCGCAAGGCCGATATGGCCGTCCATTGTCGAAATACCAGAATTTCTATAATCTGTTTCTTCCGTAAGATCATATGACCCGTGCGCGTCACTAATCGTTCGTGGATAATTCGCTTCACCGACTATCTGCGGCTCATCCAACTTCCAGTGACTGACAAGATCAGTGAGTAGAGACGTCCGAGATTCGGTACACCCAACACAACTATCATTACAACCGTCTGTATCGTCACCATTGGCACCATCATCACATTCTTCTGCCCCTTCTGTTTGGCCATCACCACATTCATTGATATTGGTGCGCTGACAAATTGTCAGTACCACACCACACTCCACAGTAAAGTCTGGAGTAGGTGCTGCACAATCTACAGTCTCTGGACTGTCGGTACATCCATTGCCACAACGAACACACACAGCTTCTGGTTCTGTGCAGTCTTGCTCACACATCATCCTACATCGGCAATCTCCCATAGTCGTCCCATCTTCATTCACTGCGCAAGGTGGACACAACATCCGATCCTCTCCTGGTTCGCACTTCCCATCACCACAAAACGGTAGAACAGTTTTGGTGCACACATCATTTTCATATGCACATTCAATATTGATAGTCGGTGTAGGAGCGGCACAATCCGGCAGCAATCCTCCTACTTGCTCGTAGCAAGCATCACCACAACGAACACACACAGCTGGATCTGGCGGAGGTGGAGCAACAATATCCGTCCGCACACATTCATCGCCTACAAATGCACACCGAATTCCTGGGGCATTTGCTCCACAGTCGAGAGGTGGTTGACCTAAGTGCCACGGTTGGCATGTGTCTGCACACGGTAAACAGAAATCTTGGACTGCAGGCGCTTTGCCGCAATCGTCTTCACATGATTTTTTACATGGCTGATTTTCTGGGCACACTAATGCTTTTTCTTCATCTTCACACACACCATCACCACAGAGTTTTCCTTCAGGACAGACAAACTCTAGGTCTTCTTCGGTCTTAATGTAGTACAGCACTCCACCGTTAAATGTGGTGAGTGTACTTTTGCTTTCAAGCTCTGAGTGCAGTGCGAGTGCACCTGCAGAGTAGAAATGTATTTTTTCATCATCAGGTGTTCCGCCAGATTGATCCTGATCTTTTTGTGTCAAAAAGCGCCAACGACCTCCTGTTAATCTTTCGAGCAATGTAGTTGGTGCTTCTCCACTTACCTTCATATTGCGACGAGAAAACTGCGGGGGTTCTTCTCGGACCCAGAAGATTCTGTCAGTATTACCAGCAATTTCTGTCTGCAAAATGCTCGGTGTTCCATCTTTAGAGCACGAAACGTAGTTATGCGTATTTGGCTTTAGGACAACCCCTTCTTGCGTCTCGGGTGGGAAGTAATACTCCACTGTGAACTGCGACGGTGTTATAAATTCTGCGAGCAGACTTCCGAGTGGTTTCGAAGACATCGACGCACCCGCAGCGAGCGAGAGGGTAATGAAGCCAATGAAAATCGCAGAGCTTTTTCGCATGGAGACACAAAATCTTTAGATTAGTGTACTGCGGAAAAACTGTTTTTTCCAATCTCACTTATAAGGATAGCATCACAATACATTTTTTCCTGAGTACAACTCCGCTTTTTTCGCTTCTGCAAAATACTTTGGTAGCATTTTGGTACTATAGGGAAATTTCTAATTCAACATCGGCTTCTTCTGGTCCTTGCATTCGTTGTAGGAGGAGCAGTGTTTTTGCGACTCAACCAAGACGGAATGAGGCTTGGAGGCCATTTAACAACTAATGGTTATTGTCCTGGGACGGTGGAATGTGTCCTGTGCACCTGTGATCTTTCGGAAGAAAGTTGTCATACATCTTATAGCTCTTGCATGCTTAATGGAGGCTGCTATACAGAAATACCACCTGGTGGTTCATGCCCCGGTGGAACAGGCCCAGGTGGTGGTGGATGTTATGCAGATCCTGACACTGCCTGTACAAAGAGTTGTGGTGGTGGAAGTGGAGCGTGTGATGGTGCAGGAGCATGTAACTGTCTTCCTGGCGGATCAAAAAACTGGTACCAAGGCGGTTCCGATTCTGACTGTGACGAAGACGCAGACTGTGAATCGTGGGGGGTATACACATGTTATAGCACGGAGGATAAATGTATGTTTGCTGGAGGTGGAGGGTATTACTGTGAAGGTGAGGGTTCTCAATCGTGTATTGAGGATACTGAATGTCAAGGTCAACCAGGAGTGACATGTTACGTTTCAGAATCTTCCTGTTTGAACTCTCTAGAATGTGGAGGGAGTGGGAATGGAGGAGGTAATGCCGAATATTGTTGTAGCGATACAACAGGAACATGTGATGACGGCTGGGAAGCTGCATGTCCAGATGGTTCTGTGCCTTTAGATGTGAATGCCTGTAGTTCAGCTTGTGGGGCTGGAGGTGGAGGAGAAACGAACTACAAGTGCCACAGTGGCGCATGTGCTCCTACCACATGCGATATCATCGATGCGGATTGTTTTGGTTCTGATCAATGCGGTACAGGGTGTGAGCAACCGAATTGGTGTTGTGGCTCTGGTGGCTGTAGTCAATTGGCAACCACCAGTGAATCTTGTGAAGACGGATCCTCTGGGCATGATTCAAAAGGAGCGTGCGAATCAGCAGAATTAGCTTGTCGTCCCGCTTCAAATGAAAAGCATCAATGTAACAATGGTCAGTGCACCCCAGTAGATTGCAATACTATCGATGCAAACTGTCATGCCAGTGAAGCTCTTTGTGATATGGCATGTGGGGGTAGCAACAATGGTGGTTTCTGCTGTGCCTCCAATGGAGACTGTAATGTTTCAGATGATGGAAACTGTCCAACTGGCGATTCGTTTCATGCTACGCAAAATGCGTGTACCACTGCCTGTAGTGGAGGGGTTGAGTGTGGAGATGGTACAAAAGAAGGTGATGAAGAATGTGATGACGACAATACCGATAATAACGACGGATGTAGCTCTACGTGTAAAGAGGAAAAATGTGGCGATGGGATAGAGCAAACGAATGAAGAATGTGATGATGGAAATGCTAATGATGGTGACACCTGTAAGAACGATTGCACTGAGCGCGTCGCCAATGAAACGGTATGCGGAGATGACAACAAACAAGGAGATGAAGAATGTGATGATGGGAATACCGACAACAACGATGGATGCTCTTCAACCTGTAAGACAGAAGAATGTGGCGATGGTGTAGAGCAAACAAATGAAGAATGTGATGCAGGAAATGATAACAGCGAAGACCCCGACGCAAGCTGCCGAACTGACTGTAAAGATGCGGGCTGTGGTGACAGTATCGTGGATGACGGAGAAGAGTGTGATGACGGAAATGACACAGATGATGACGACTGTAAAAATGACTGCACCGAACCAGAAGACATTGCAGTGTGTGAACGTTGTGGTGATGGATGTACGGACTCACCAGAGACCTCGGATTGTGACACTCCTACTCCGACAATCAATATATCGTGCACATTCGAAAACAATGTCTGTATAAAAACTTCTCTTCCGTTTTGTGGAGATGGTAAAAAAGAAGGAACAGAAGAATGTGACTTTGGAAAAGCAAACAACACAGAGTTTTCTATTGCAACTGATGGATGTGCATTTGATTGTACAGCTGTACGAGGACTGTGTGATATCGATGCGGATTGTGCACAAGACCCTGGAGAAGACTTCTTATGTCTTGGTCCTGTGACGCAAGATACCGAAATCGTGCTCTACAAAAAAGATGAAGGTGATCTCGATAATATCGTCTATACCGTAAACGCAGGAGAGTGTTACTATGAAGCAGCAGGATGCGAGAAAGACGCGTGTGTTGCTCATAAGATTTATAGTTGCGATTGCCCTGTCGTAGAAGAAGCAATTATCTGCGGAGATGGAACCAAAGAAGGTGCAGAAGAATGCGATGATGGAAACAATATTGATGACGATGGGTGTTCGAGCTCGTGTTTTATAGACACTCCCAGTACCTGTAGCGCCTGTGGAAATACTTGTGTAATGCAACCCGAGTGTGGACCAGGTCAATCTTGTAATGAGTGTGCAGAAACTACCGAAGACTTTACGTGCGTAGATGACAATGGAAACTGCGAAAAAGTTCTACCAGAAACGGATCTCTGTGGTAACGGTAAGATTGATGACGGCGAACAGTGTGATGGATCACTCGATGATGCCTGCACAGGAAACGACTACTGCTTAGATGACTGCAAATGTGGTTGGGGAGACGTTGCAATGTGTGGGAGTAGCTTTGCGGCATGCTGCGAAC